>Ga0247609_10000738_pt1 | contig 43004 bp, 28 predicted proteins | sample 172DNAGHGlowgp2_FD_193487 | JGI IMG/M metagenome (GOLD analysis project Ga0247609, IMG submission 193487) | Sheep rumen microbial communities from Palmerston North, Manawatu-Wanganui, New Zealand - 1728 DNA GHGlow gp2 | ecosystem: Host-associated > Mammals > Digestive system > Stomach > Rumen ... | reverse complement strand
ACCGACAAGTCGCAGGGCACCAAGGGTATCTCGGCCTTCATCGTCGAGAAGGGTATGCCTGGCTTCTCCATCGGTAAGAAGGAGTTGAAGATGGGTATCCGCGGCAGCGCTACCTGTGAGTTGATTTTTGAAAACTGCATCGTGCCTAAGGAGAACCTCCTCGGCCAGCTCGGTAAGGGCTTCAAGATTGCCATGATGACCCTGGACGGTGGCCGCATCGGTATCGCTTCACAGGCTCTGGGTATCGCTCAGGGTGCTATGGACGAGACTGTTAAGTACACCAAGGAGCGCAAGCAGTTTGGCCGTGCTATCGCCAAGTTCCAGAACACCCAGTTCCAGATGGCCGACCTCAAGACCAAGGTCGAGGCTGCCCGTCTGCTGGTGCGCAGTGCCGCCTGGAAGAAGGACATGCACCTGCCCTACAGCGCCGATGCCGCTATGGCTAAGCTCTTTGCTGCCGAGACCGCTATGGAAGTGACGACCAAGGCCGTACAGTTCCACGGTGGTTACGGTTACACCCGTGAATATCCTGTTGAACGCATGATGCGTGACGCCAAGATTACCGAGATCTACGAGGGTACCTCCGAGGTTCAGCGCATGGTAATCGCCGGTCAATTATTCAAATAAACTAGCTTTTAGGCATTAGGCGTTAGGCATTAGGCGGCATCCGCTTCCCTAAAACCTAAAACCTAAAGCCTCAAGCCTAATAAAAAACAAGAATATGAATATAATTGTTTGTGTAAAACAAGTTCCCGATACCACTGTTGTCAAGATTGACCCCGTGAAGGGTACTTTGATTCGTGAAGGCGTTCCCAGCATCATGAACCCCGATGACAAGGGTGGCCTCGAACTCGCCTTGAGACTTAAGGACCAGTTCGGTGCCAACGTAACCGTTATCTCGATGGGCCCGCCCCAAGCCGATGTCATGCTGCGTGAGGCGCTCGCTATGGGTGCCGACCGTGCTATCCTCTTGAGTGACCGCAAGTTTGCCGGTGCCGATACGCTGGCTACTTCCTATGCCCTGTCAGGCCTGTGCCGCGTACTGGACTATGATCTCATCATCGCAGGCCGTCAGGCTATCGACGGTGATACCGCACAGGTGGGTCCCGAGCTTGCCGAGCACCTGGGTCTGCCCCAGATCACCTATGTTGCCGATGCCAAGGTGCTTGACAATGGCAACCTGCAGGTGGACAAGGAGAACGAGGACGGTGTCCAGGTTCTCGAGGTCGAGGGCAAGTGCCTGTTGACTGTGCTCGCTTCAGCCTTTGATGCCCGCTACATGAGCGTGAGCGGCATCATGGAGGCCTATGACAAGGAAGTTGAGGTCTGGAGTGCCGACAAGATCGACGTCGAGGAAGGCAAGCTGGGTCTCGCTGGCTCGCCCACCAAGGTGTTCAAGTCGTTCCCCAAGGCCATGAAGGCTCCTGGCGAGGTTCACGAGGTGACCCCCGAGGAGGCTGTAGAGCTGATTGTTAATCAACTGAAAGTTAAACACATTATCTAAAAGTCACTGCATTATGGATAAGAAAGATTATAAGAACGTATTCGTTTTTGCTGAGCAACGCGAAGGTGTTATCCAGCCCGTTGCACTTGAACTTTTAGGTAAGGCACGTGACCTGGCCGACGCTCTCGGCGAGAAGGTGGTAGCCATGCTCCTGGGTGAGGGTATCAAGGACCAGGCCCAGATGCTCATCGAGTACGGTGCCGACGAGGTCATCGTCGTTGACGCTCCCGAACTGAAGGACTTCCTCAGCGAGCAGTATTCTCAGGCCGTTGGCCAGATCATTACCGAGCGCAAGCCCAGCATCGTGCTCTACGGCGCTACAACCATCGGTCGTGACCTCGCACCGCGCATCGCTTCGCGTCTCAAGACCGGTCTGACAGCCGACTGCACCAAGCTCGAGATCGAGCCCGATGCCAACAATGAGCCCGAATTCCGCATGACGCGTCCCGCCTTTGGCGGTAACCTGATGGCAACCATTATTTGCCCGAACACCCGTCCGCAGATGTCGACCGTACGTCCCGGTGTGATGCAGAAGATGCAGCGCCAGGAGGGTCGCGAGGGTGTCATTACCGAGTTCGCACCCAAGTTCGACGCCAGCAAGTTCAAGGTAAAACTCGTCAAGACCATCAAGGCCGACAAGACGGTTGCCGACATCAGCGAGGCCAAGATCCTCGTCAGCGGTGGCCGTGGCGTCCATGACAAGGAAGGCTTCGACAAGCTGCAGGCCCTCGCCGACGTTCTCGGCGGCCAGGTGGCTTCGTCGCGTGCCATGGTTGACAATGGCGTGATGCCCCACGAGGTACAGGTGGGTCAGACGGGTAAGACCGTCCGCCCCAATCTCTACATGGCTTGCGGTATCAGCGGTGCTATCCAGCACCTTGCCGGTATGGAGGAGAGCGACTTCATCATCGCCATCAACAAGGACAAGTTCGCCCCCATCTTCAGCGTCGCTGACCTGGGTATCGTGGGCGACCTCCACAAGATTGTCCCCATGTTGACCGAGCGTATCAAGAAAGAACTCGAGAAGTAAATTCTCCCTGTTCTATTCCCCCCCTCAACAAAGCCGGCTCCACCACTGAGTCGGCTTTGTTTTGTCCTTGTAGTGCGAGCCATTGGCACGTAAGTCCACCCTCAGCAGTTTTGGCACAGTTCTTGCCCTTCATAATAGAAACATGTTACCGAAAACCGATGAAACGCAAAAAGAAGAAGCAGGTCACCAATCTTGACGATGTCATCAAGGCGATGCGACGCGGCAACCGTGAGGGAGAGCAGGAAGTGCTCGGCCCCGGTTTCCACACGACCAACCGTGTCCACCGCTCCAAGAAGACTTATACCCGCAAGGTCAAGCACAAGGGCAGCGAGCAAGAGTAGCTGGGGGGTGTCTCTGGCAATCTCTCGGTGCCATGACTCTGTCATGGCCTTTCAAGATTTGAAACTTTGTTGTATCTTTGCATCATTGTTTAATCAAAAAAGAAATAACCAATGAGATACCCAAAGATGATTGCTGCAGCCTTGCTGGCCATAGCAGGCCTGCTCACGGGCTGCAAGAGTGCCCAACAAACGGCGCTGGCTAAGGACCCCACGATGGATTCCAGCCAATTTGTCAACATCACCGACGTTGTGCCTGATGCGATTCTGGAAATCAGGTATTTTAGCACCTATAACTTCGTGGGCGCGCGCATCGACGGCTACGAGGAACCAGTGGCCTTGATGACGCGTGTGGCTGCCGATAGCCTAAAAGCCGCCAGTGACGACCTCAAGCGACACGGCTACTGCATCAAGATCTATGACGCCTACCGCCCCCAGCGCGGCGTGGACCACTTCATGCGCTGGTCTCAGGACCTGACCGATACGGTGACCAAGGCCTATTTCTATCCTTACTTGACCAAGAAAGAAGTCTTTGACGGCGAATATGTCGCCACCAGGAGCGGCCATTCACGTGGCTCGACGATAGACCTGACCATCGTCGATATGAAGACCGGCAAGGAAGTCGATATGGGCGGAACCTTCGACTGGTTCGGCATCGAGAGCCATCCCGACTATGGCGGCGGCAACCCCGAGACGCTGGACTTCCAGCAGACCGTGCCCACCTTCACCAGCGAGCAGTTCTACAACCGCATGGTCCTGCGCACCGCCATGCTGCGCCACGGCTTCAAGCCCCTCGACAACGAGTGGTGGCACTTCACCCTCAAGAACGAGCCCTTCCCCGACACCTACTTCAACTTCCCCGTCCGCACCCTCAAGAAGTAATTGGTCAGGAACTCACTTTTGTGATTTCCACGTCTGAAGGTTAGCTACGGTTCTTCTCCTTGAAAAGTATAATATCCAATATAAAATAGAATATTAATTTGTGTTTAATGAGTAGCCTGTATTGTAAAAATACGGGCTATTTGTTGTAGAAATCCCATAAAATTTGTATATTTGCATCGTTGATGCAAGAAGAATGAGATAAATGTGTCTTTTACTCTACTCATTGCTGGATACTCTTGTCACCAACAAATAGAGGTGTATCATTAGTAAAAATTGATAAATAGTATGTTTAGATCTGGTTCTTCAGGAGCTGCCCTTCTGTTGACGACGCTCTTCCTGGCAGGGTTTGCGTTTTTCTCCTTTATGGGTCTGTCATATCTTTATGACGGAGACCTTAGGTGGTCGTTGCTTGTTTGCCTGGGAGGAGTCCTGCTTCTCAGCTTCTTTCTTTGGCTGGCTTGCCGTACAAAGACTGAGAGGCAGAGACGGCTGCCGCTTGAAGTGATTTCTCTGCTTGGTGCAGCAGCGATTCTCTTTTTGGGTAGGGCACCGTTTTCTCAGTTCATCTATGTATTGGAAAACAAGAGTACCATTGATAGCCTGGCGACAGCAGCACGTAATAGCGCAGCCGGTCTTGACATTGCTTATTTAGACTATGTGGACAATAGGGTAAAAAACTATAGAAAGAATCTGAAAAATGACTCTAATGCCAATGTGAAGGTTAATAGCTTGAAAAGGCGTCTCAAGCCTGAAGATTTGAACAATATTAGTGAAGCCCGTAAGGCTTGGATTGATCAGTTGGAGAATTTAAATATCTGGAACCCAGGAACGGCTAAGAACCTGTATCACCTCATTGGTGCCAGTGAAAAATGGGTTGCTCAGTATGCTAACGTGTCCAGAATTATCTATAAGGATGAGGGTAGTGCCACTAAGTCTTTCTCTATGCCAATTGACGACATAAAGGGCAGATATGCAGAATTTACTACCCGTCATGTGCCAGATATCTGGAGTAATATTGCTATGATAGTTTGTTGTTTGTCGATAATGGCTTTTTATATTCAAAGCAATCGTTCAAGAAACAAATACAAAGGTCGTCGGGCTTAACTAACGGTATATTCAGATGAAACCAGAACTTAAGAACTTGCTCTATAGCCGCCACACTTATTCTATCGGTGCCATTAAAGAAATGGTGTCGAACGGAGATGTTGACCAAGAGGAGCTGGCGGCCCTGTTGGGAAGCTCAATAGCTAGTGACTTGCTGAGGCTCTCTCAAGTGGCGCCGAAGCAATTGCCTGTCGGTGGACTCTATGCCGGACCAAAACAGAGTAACATCATCACGTTGTGGGGTGTTCCTTCGTCGGGTAGGACTTCGGTCATTGCCTCGTTGTTGTCACTTGAAGGTATGACTCCCATCAAGCCGGTTGGTAGTGATGACACTGCTCGTAAAATGCGGTCAAAGATAAAGAACATGTGCAACGTGTTCCAGTGCCAGAATCGTTATCAGGCACTTCCCGAAATGGGCAGTGGCTCACCAGAAATTTACCATGCCAAATATCATCACCAATGGCATTCTTATAATCTGTCTTTTCTTAAGGCTAGTCTTGAGGACTGGGATGAAGTCAACCAAGTATTAGATTCCAATCAACGCCAGATACACATCTTCTGCATTGACTGTAGGCAGGATATTGACATGCAAGTGGAAGAGCACAAACAGGTGATAGAACGGTTATCAAACCACCTGTCGCACGCTGCCGGTGTATATGTGCTGGTAACCAAATGCGACTTGATGAACTGTCCTGAACTGTATCTCGACAATGCTGCTCAGACATTGGTCACGGCGTCTAGTGCTTCTGGCCTGTGGCGTTTGATCCGCAATAAGTGTAAGACCAATTTGATCTATAATGAACAACCGATTGTCTGCAGTGTGGGTGATTTCATCTTGACAGATTATGCCCAATTAAGCTCAAAATACACCCAGCAATTGTGCGATAAGTTCATTATTCGCAAGTGTGAGCATAATCATTGGGGGCTTGTAAAACTATTGAAGATGGGCAGTAAGGGCATGGCTGCATTGCTCTTTCTTCTCATCGTGGCATTGGCGGGCCTTGGGGTTTATAAAGTTTTTAGTATGTTGGGAGGAGATCCGACGGATCCAGTGAAGCCCTTTATTTACACGAGTAAATTTGAGCGCGATGTTGACCTCTATTTAAATGTTAATGCAATTTATGAGTCTGCTAGCCAGGATTATGACAGCCTTAGGCTTGATTTGGAGGTGGAGGGTGACATTAAGACGACGGACGGGCAACTTGTTCTGCCCGTAACGGACTATAACAGATGTGACACAAAACTGAGCAATGCCTTCTCAATCATAATGACAAAGCGAATGCAGACGTTTTTCAGCTCAAACACTTGGTCACAAGACTCAGATTTTATGCCTAAGGCCTTGGTGCGGTTGAATGAACTGTATCGACATCGTGACCATATTGATGAGGGTAAAGATAGCGTTTTGCGATATAGGGCGTATCTGCTCTGCTATCGTGACAGCGTCACGAAGGTCATCAACATTATGGACTCTTGCAAGTCAATAAATAGTGTTGACTTCGTCGTTAGGGTAGCAAAACGTTGGGCAGGGGAATATCCTTTCAGCAATGACACACATCTGGATAATAGTTTGAAAAATGCGCCTCGTCATGCTTTTAAAAGTTGTGCCGAGAGATTTGAGGAAAAGGCCGAGCCTCTCTTGAGAAAGAATGAGAATAATGGTAAATGGGAACGACACTTTTTTAGTTCAGATGAATACGTTCGTAATAAAACAAATATTGATGGAATAAAGTCTCTCAGAGATCAAGTCTTGAAATTATACCACAGAGTGGAAACTGAGAATCAAGAGGATGATAATTATCAATATGAAACACTGATGAGAGATTTATCTAATTTATATAATAAGTTGAATGATGAATTACCCGAGAGCCAGAAGAAGTCTTTATATGACTCGTTGAAAAGAATAGCAACCAAGGTGGTAGATAAAGTAGAAGGACTCTTCGATTAAAAATAGACCAGGATATGGACAGAAAAGAGAAAACATTTTGGACTAATATAGGTGCATTATTTGTTGCACTGGTGTTGCTAGTGTTGTGTCTGGCGATGACTGGAAGAATATCTAAGAAGATAGCGCTTGTCGTTGACCAGATTGAATTGACGAACCGTGATTCGGTGACTGTAGGGCAGAATAGTGATATCTATTTTCGCCATGTGCCTAAGGATTTCCTTATCATTGCTAGAGAGGGCAACCACTATAGGTGGCGAGTCAATAATCAATACCATGACTCACTGCAGTATTTCAAAGTCAATAACGTGAATCCTAACAAGTTCGTTATAAAGAATGACGAGTCGCAGCACATTGTTTTGAATCTGCCCACCAGTTACCGAGATACGCTCAAGCTCTCGTTTACCGGCAAAGATGTGTGGAAAACTTGGAAGAGCCGTTTCAGTAAACAGAAGGATGTTCTCGCGCGGCATTTTGCTACCAACTACCGCATGGCCCAGGATAGCGTGTCGGCTCAGGATAGCTTGGCATTTTTAAACCAGATGCAGTGCCATGCAGTACGGTCTTTTTTTGAGAAAGACGGCAACACGATTGTGCTGGTTATCCTTGATGAACTAACCAAGATCCAAGAGAAGGGGCAAGATGGCAAAGAAACCGAAATGGGTTATGTGCGCTCTGGTGTCACGTCAGACACAGGTGAAGAGGCAGGTCACTGCAAGGTTCAATTCTTTACTGTCTCAACGCACTGCTACCTGGACAAATCACCCGAGGAAGGAACTTTCCAGATCAATGGGGTGAATCATGTGATGAAGGCCTCAGTCAAGTTGACCGAGTGGGGTGCTGGACATGTCATGATCAGTAATGGCGAGAAAGAGCATTCAATGCTGATATCGTTCCCTAAGCCTGTCTCATTTGTGGGAACGGTAGACTCGTTGCGGGTGAAATCCAAGCAATCCAGTGACTTGATTACTCTGAAACAAAACAATAATTCCTTCCCTAACAAGAGCGATCTTTATCTGCCGGCATTCTCTAATGCCATCAATTTTGACTTGTGTAATATTGAGTTTTTCCACAAGGACGATTCTGTCGTCATTCGCGATAACAATTTTAAAACAACGCTGGTGGAGAACCCCACGACGTCCTTCTTGCCTGTCTCGCTCGTGCCTGCATTCAAGAAGATTGACCTGGGTTCTGGAAACGATGTCTTGCACGCCCGCATGGGGTATATCAACCGAAGCTTTTTCCTGTCATATTTGTGGTTGCCCATTATCGTATTCATATTGTTGTTATTACTGATATGGCTACCCATCAGCCCGATGAAGCCTACAGAGCAGCTTCGTACTAATGCATATAACTTTGCGCAGTTGGACAGTTATCGTGGCTACTTGTCGCTGTTGCTCGTGGTGTGCCTGTTGTACTGCGTGTGCAAGTCAATGATTGCGATAAAGCTGAGCTACACCTATCCCTATTTTGAGAAATTGACAGGCATCATACCTGTTGCCACATCATTATTGATGCTGCTGTTCTTCAGCTTGGTGATGGTGATTAATGCTCCGTTCTTGCACATGAATGCTTGGCGCGGACGAGAAGGACAAAGGCAGAAGAAAACCATGAAATTGTGGCTGGCATGGGTGGTATGTGCTGCCATTTTCCTTGGGCTGACATGGGTGTTCTTTAGAAACATGGATGGACAGATTAGTAGCGGAATGATCGGTTCCTATTTCCACCACGAGGTGTTCATCTGGAAATTCTGGCGATGGACGAGTCCTAGCGCCGTCGGCATTAATGACACACATCGGTCGGTAGTGTACACGCTGCTGCTTATCGAGGCTGTCGTTCTGTTCGTCTGGTTGGTTTTCAATTTCAAATACGATTACTTGGCCGTAAAGGTAAAGAAGGTAATTTCCAAGTGGACAGACTGGGTTAAACACCTGAACAGTCTTGTCGGCCAAGGAATCAACCAGTTGTGCTCTAGTCAGGGACAGATTCTCCAGCAGGTACCCACATTGTGGGAGCCTATAGCTAAAAGGTTGCTATTGGTATTGACAATAGCCGCATTGCTTTTGGTCTATGGTTTTATTGCTTGGATTACTCCCTTGCCTGGCCTTCCCACTACGCTCATCATTGTGCTGCTGGTCGTAGGTGCTTTTATGGTGGGACTGGAGTTTGTATATGATGCATTTATTGGTATGTTGAAGGTGCTGTTTCCCAGCCATATCCTGTTGTTGGCTCTCATTGTCACCGCAGGCGTGACCATGGGCAACTTTGGCACCGCATTCATTACGCTGGGTGTTGTGCTCGGTTTGTGCCGGGCTTTGTCGGTAACGGTAGCTGAATTATCTGATCAATCGTCATGTCGTCCTCCCTATACGATACTTTTCCAGATGTTTTTGATTGTGTCGGTCTACACTGTTGCTGCCATGGTCGGTGATAACGGCTACATGACCAATTTCTTGGGATTCACGATGTGCATGATCTCATTTTTCTTCTTGGTTAAGCGCAGGCAAGCTAGAAATATTGTCCAATCAAAACAAGCACGTAAAGAGAAGACGTGGGTAACTCGTACGCTGCTGTTGATCTGTGTTCTCGCATGGCTAATGCCCATGATTTGCAGCAAGATATTCAACCCTGAGAACGTGAACTACAGCCGCATGTCCCGACGCGTGATGCTGTACTCCAATTTTGATGACCTGCAGAAGAGCGGCTACCGTTACAGTGAGAGCGATGCCGAGTTTATGGTCATCATGAGCCATTATATGCAAGGCGATAGTCTTAGTCGCAAGAACCATGATCCCCTCTCCAATGATGCCCATTTCATGCATCCGTCTGTTAGTTCAGGACAGTCTCCAGTAGCACTTAATGACCTGAGTGTCCCCATTGCCTTCTTTGGCTCTTATGGTAGCGTCATGACCCATATAGTCTATTTTATGTTGCTGGCGCTCTTGATGTGGATCGTCATGCGGCATACCATCGGCTACATAGATGATAGAGATAATCAATTGACCAAGACCATGCAATGGCGTCTGATGGCGATGTTCATGTGGGTGGGTACCAGCCTCTATATTTATTTCTCATATATTGACTGGTTGCCCTTCACGTGCCGATTGAATCCGGGTTTCGGTGTGGATGCCGTGGGCGAAGCCCTCGAGACAGCCTTTCTGTTGGCCTTTATGGGATCGGTTACTGGAAGAAAGAAATAATTATTAACCCAAATAAAAATAAGTACAATGAACAAAGTTATTTCGAATATTCGTAATTGGCTTGATGAGTTGCGTGATACGTTTAATCCACCAGAGAGTATACGTCTTGCTGTTGTGGGAAGCATTTCCAGTGGAAAAAGCTTCTTGATTCGGGATTTGCTAAATGCAATCTCGGGTATGGATTGCACTTGCTTTAGGTCAAAAACCTTGGAACGCAAATATGGTTTCAAATATCGTTCGCCCAAGGACTTTTCTCCCAACGAAAACGGCGGTAATGGTGGTACTCCTATTTATGCCTGTCGTCAGAGTAAGCACTTTGGTTGTAGGGTTGCAAAGACTTCTAGTTTCAGGTATGTCTTGTCTTTCCTGAATATCCCTGGTGAGATTTTTGAAGAGCCCAAACTTACTCACTATCATCAACTGAAGAAGCAGCTGCTGACCGATAGAAAACTCTTTACGGTTCATACCTATGATATTTCGGGAGAACGCCGCTTGATAGTGAAGCCCAATGAGGATTTTTGTGTAGTGGATAATACAATTGCCCCCCCAAAAGAACTGAGCGCTTATGTAGACCGTTTTAAGTCGTGGGCGGAGATAAATGGAGAACTTGAACCGAACGAGAAGTTCAAGGCGAAGAAAGTTGAGCATCTCTCTGGAAATGAGCTGATGATGAACTTCTTCAAGTATGATACCGACTCAGTTATGCGTAGTATAACCAGTCTGATAGAGAAAGGTGATGTATTTCATGATTTATCGTTTAAGGCTGATGATTTTGAGAACAATAAAAGTGATTTGAGTTTTGTCTTTTTCCATTATTGCACTTTAGCCACCGACATCATTCTGTGTGATAGAATATATGCTCCACGTGACCGGGACCAGGTAGAGAATATAGAGCAGATGGATTATAAAACACTGACAAACAGTCTTTATCAATTTCTTGAAGAAGAGAACCTGGCCAAGGAGATAAAAGTATATCTTGCATTCAGGAATGTTGATTTTCTGCTTCAGAAACCCGAGGTTGAAGCTGCCTATCAATCTCTTTATAAGCAGTTGAGAAAAAAGAAAATGGATAAGGGCGGTTGCCGCAATGCGATTTATTCGCTCTTTTCTTATCTCCTGTTTAATCATATTGGTAGCATCAATAATAGTGATATCGGTGATACGATTGAATATATTCTTGGGATCGATGAAACAATGAACGTAGAATTGCTTCCAGGTGAGGCTAATTCAACCGAAGAGAGTTTCATCAAGAAGCTTGAAGACCGATATGTAGATATTACCGGCTCTACTGGCCAGCTTATGAGTCCTGTGGGTATGACCGACCATATCTTATCAAGAATCGGTGATCAAGGACAGGGCTTCAGGCAACTGCTGGTACAAACAGGTTGGGCGGGAGATCCTAACAGCTCATTTGTACCTCATGTATTCTTTACCTGTACTCCGATTACCCAGGATTACCGTGTTTTTAAGAATGGAGATAGGAATAAAGGTCAAGATGAGTTTGGCTTTTATCGTGAAATTACGTTGGATAATGGCACGACAGTAGTTAAGGATTTCGATCAAGCAAGTTCGTGTGCATGTTTCGGCAGCTACCAACTGTTACTTGATATCCTCTACCGTCATGATATCGGTTCTTTCTCCTATGGAGGATTGCTGGAGCTGACCTTCAATGTACAGCACTGATTGTTAAATACTGAATGACGAATGAATCTGATAAAAGGAAATCTGAGTATTGCAGTAGTCGGTTCGCCCTCAAGCGGAAAGAGCTACCTGCTATATGATCTGATACATGCATTTCATGTGTTGGGTTATATGCCACAAGTGCTCCCCCTGAATTATCCTTATAGTAGTTTCGGCACTTTCTTCTATGATATTTTCAATGCCAATACTGGAGGTATGCGAGGAACGGTGGATTACGCTTGTCGTCCCGATAACCATTATGGCGCACTCTTGGCTCGTCGGTCAAAAAGGGCGCTGAGGGTCAATTTCCTTAACATTCCTGGTGAGGCATTTCGTGACCTCGATGCTGTAGAAAGCTTTTTTGTTCTCAAGGACAGAATAGAAATTATTCCAAAGGGAACTTTCTGGATGGCTACCTACTGCACTCCGTCAGACCATGAACTGAAGCTTATTCTGCCACAAGACTTTGATTTTAACGACTATCTTGAAGAAAAATTGGATAGCAAGTCAAAGTTTCTTAATTATATGAAATGGGAGCATATCAAATCAATGTTGACCGATGGTGATTACCACGAGAAAGGCAAGCGTAAGGCAGTTTCGGGCAAAAAGTTGCTTCTTCATTTAGATCAGTATTTGACCGATTCGGTCTTGCTTACTCTCAAGGAGGTCTGGAATCAGTTGACAGGGCTACACGAGAGTAAGGAATATTATGAAGAGAATGTTTTGAATCACTTTTATCCGCTAACCTACTGCCAGAATGCGACCGACTTGATTATCTGTGATAATATTGAAGCCAAAGATAATGCTGCTGCATTGATAGAGAAAGTAGGATACTATTTGGATAAGTTAACAGGCCATTCCCCCAATGTTTACCTGGCTTTCCGCAGTGCCGATATGCTACTTGAGGGTAAGATTGATCATTACAAGAAGAAAGCGATGGTTGATGAAGGCATGTCGATGCGTAACGGTATTTATTCCGATTTTGTTGCCGAGCTGATGTTGTCCATACCAGAAGAAGGCGATGACTATCAGCTTGCACCAAGGATTGAACACATTCGCGATGTTGCGGGTGTTATAGGTAACACTTCGTTCAGGAAGTTGTTGAAGCAGAGCTTGATTAAGAATCGCAAGTCTGCTGACATAGCAAGAGATAATAGTAAACCGTTGCTTCCTCATGTATTCTTTACTGCCACACCCGTGGACTCGAATTTTGATGTCTATCAAAATGACCCGAGTGATGTGACTCGTTTCTTCCTTGATGACGGCAAGACCATCACGTCCTTTGTGGAAGAGGTGAGTCATGATATGTCCCGTCACTTCTGCTTTGGGTCTTTGCAACTCCTGATAGATATTCTGATGCATAATAATCAGTTGCCATCAAGTATCAAGAAACATCATACTGAGATTTTGAACTATTTTTATAGCAATAATTGATAGCATTATGAGTGCAACAATCAATATACCCAAGCGTGCGTCAGGATCCAAGAAAGATATGATTGGTGACGGCACCTTATTCTACACAGGTGACTTGAGCGATTTCAATAAATCCGTCAGTGGATGGTTTATTGATAATCCGCCTGTCCTGTCTCGTCAACATGCTAGTCTGGTATGGCGGTATAACCATTCGACTGATCGGTACATCTTGATTCATGTGCAGGGCTCGCAGGTCGTCAGTGAGACGATGGGACGGTATTATCCTTTCCGTGCTGGCTATGAGGTCTCCCGCGAGGATATGAATCGGATTGGTTTCAGTCTCACGTCTCTCTTTGCAGCACTGCCACGCATTGCAACAATGACCTATGGCAGAGTTGATCTGGAAACGGTTGTTAATAAGGCACTTCCCATGCCGATGACTTCCAATTCCGAGACATTATGCCATAACATTATCACAGCGATTGTTAAAGGCCAGCGTCTGATGGTAGAGGTGGAACCCAAAGCCGATGGCTCGTGGCGAGAAGATGGTATCTTTAACTGCCTGGAGATGTACACGCTGCTGTCGGCAATCGATAATATGGACATTAAGTTGCGCCGTTATGCCACATTCGCCTTCTGTGTCGATGAGCATTTTGAGCCCGTCTTGGACTCGGTGCCTGTCGTCTTCTATCGAGCTGGCAGCAAAGTGAAGAGTTTGCCGGATGATATCTATGTGACGTGGAATCAAGCCGTTATGCAGCGGTTACCTTTATCTCGGGTAGAGGACAGTCTTGTCCGTCTATTCCCCTATCCTGGAGAGAATGAGCCATTGATGCCAAAGGATGATCTGTTGAAGGCCTATGGTATTTTCAAGAAAGATACGGCGACACTCAAGGGAGACGAGTGGGATGTGTGGTTAAGAATGGGACACCAGCTCACGGAGGTGATGCCCGCCAATTGGCAGCAGTTCCAAAACTACTATAGAGAGATGACTGGAAGTGTGCGGAAACAATTTGCCGCATTGGTTCATGACAAATCTCTCGAGTGGGGACTTGATGGTATTTCCAGAGATGCATTTGCCGCAGTGAACAGTGCTCAGGCCTATAGCGATGATGAGATCTTGTCATTGCAGCGCAGGGCTTTGCATGAATATTTGGAAAACGATAAGTATGGGTTCCTGTTCCCTGACGGGGTACCTGACGAAATGCTTGACGGACTCAATGCCAAGTATCTTGATAGCCTTCATCTGGATAATCTGGAGTCAATTGAGAAGTGGTATCGCATCTACAAGAAGCAGAAGCGCTTGAAAGAGTCGGGTGTCACCGAGACCTTTATCCACTTGCTCACTCCTCTGGCATCGAAACTTGATGACTTGAAGCAGATTGTAGCCTTCATGGAGAAGTATCCCGCGGTACCAGTCACGGCATATCGCAAACCTGCGGCTATCGAATCTGTTCCCTCAATGAGAGACCTAGAAGAAGACCAGGAGAAGCTTGTCAAGGGATGGATTGAACAAGAGGCACGTAACTATTCATTTAAGGAGTTGAGTAGTGTCAATGACCAATTGGCAAAAATTGTCCAGGGTGAGGCTGGCAACTCAATGGCTGCTGAGGCTATCAGATATATGGATAAGAAAACGCTTTGGTCATTGATGAGTAAGACGAAGGAACCTTTGTTGCCCGGACAGATTGAAGCGTTGCTCAATAAGTCTAGAAAATTGCCCCGCTATTGGGATGACTTCAGGAACCTCGTTGAGCCAACTGTCAAGGAGTTCCTCTTTGGCATGAATGGCTTGTGGAATTCCCGCACCCTGATGAATGTGAAGGATTGGGGAAAACTGGCATCCAACAAGGAGAGTGCGCCCGAAGTTTATGAACTGACCAGGCAAGCATTTGTTGAGACTCTTCAGAATTCCAGTGATCAGGATATCAGCAAGTTGATTGATGACGTCATTAAATATTATGCACCAGTAGAGGGCGGTGCAGCCAAGGGTGGTGGCAATGAACCCAATGCCCTTGTTGAAGAGTTTATTGATTATTTAAAGGATAATAATTACGAAAATATTAAAGAATTAGAAGATATGTTGAATTTATCATCTCGTCGTAAGATGGGCGTTGCTACCCTGTTGATGGGCGCTTTGGTTTGTCTCGTATTGGGTGGTGCTCTGGTATTCTTGGGCGAAAGGTTGTTAACTAAGCCTCAACCTGCACCTAAGCCCTTCTATTCTGTGCAGTTCATGCCGCAGGAACATCAGAATCTGATGCTGCTGCTAACCTCGCTGCCCGACAGTGTCAATGAGGTGCGTTGTGACTCATTGACCATCTTGATGGACAGTGTGCGCAAGTCTCTGGAGTTTCTCAGACCATGGAATGAAGCATCGTTAAATGCTGTTGAGAAATTGGATTCGGCACGCATCAGTGTGAGCCCCTTGAAAGCTAATGAGCAACTTTCATCGGATATCCCTAAGGTGATCAATAAAAACAATTCTTTGTTCAATATGATAGCCATATATGGTTGTAGAATTGACACGGTCAGTGTATTCCAAAAGAATAATGTATTTGTTGTGATTCCAATAGAATACGATTCCTTGAAGGTCACTCAATCGACAGAGGGGTTGCCCACGGATTATTATTTTAAACTAATCAAGTATATTGATACTCGTATGCCCGATGGGCTTGTTATTAATCTGCCTTATTAGGGCGCGTGGTTGGTATAGCATAGGTTATTAAACTAAGAATTTCTTGTTATGGAAGAGCCATCATTATCATCCAGAAGGCATGATTGGAGAAGGAGACTCGTTATATGGGTGGGTCCAATGTTGTTGCTGCTTGCTGTCGGCTTGTCACTTTTCAAGCAGTGTACAGAATTAGGAAGAGCTGCCCATGCCGAGGTCTATGACCCGCAAGACAATGGAGCCGGTTTTGTCACAAAAGCTGATTCCGTCTTGGCGTTGTTGCTTTCTCAGGATTTTGTTGACACAACAGTTGAGGCCATTTCGGTCGAAGCCTTGAATAAACGCTACAAGGCATTGGAATTTGCTGTGCCTTTTGAGCAAGACAGGTACGCCAGTATTGAGTCCAGCAATCTGCGATTGGTGGGTATTCATCCTGAGTATATCAAGGATGAGGATTTAAGGCGATTCTACTATAACAGCCGTTTGCCTCAACTGCTGGAGCGTCAAGCCGAGAATTTGGCCGAGAATTATTTCAATATCAGCACCAAGAATGTGCACCCCTCCAGGAAATTGCGTGAAGACAATCCCCGGCATGTGCTTCCAGTGGTCGTCAACTCGATATCGCTCATTCCGTCAATGTTCAAGGTGCGCATGACCAAGACACCCTGGAAGGGTGTTATCGAGGGTAGAGAGAATGCCCTCTTCAGTGAGGAAGGAACGATTTTCCTGAGCTATGGTAACAGCGTGTTGCCGATTCACAACGATACGGTAAACAATATGGATAATATCGTCAATTTCAATGCGATCTTGAACGAGGGTATTCTATTGTGGACCAAACCTGTCAGATCGGGCCAAAAGGTCTCACCACCTGAACCCATTGATTATTATAGCTATTATAAACGAACGTTTGATTGCGATAGTACTCCGCATGGTGTGTGCATCAGGCTGCAGAATACACGACAGTCCGAAGAACGAGCTCATATCATTGTATCGTATTCCAATGGTGTTCTAAAGTTCAAGCACACATGCGGGCTCCTTGTTGTCGGTAAGAACAAATCCCAAAAAATCAAGGATATTACTCGGGCAGACCAACGGCCAACCGAGGTACCCTTTGAGGACGGGATGAAAATCTTGATGTACACTATGGATCACGATGACTTGAGTATGAAGCTCGGGGAAATCACGATCTCTAAGGAGAATCCAATGAGGATGCTGTCTTATCTTACACAATCGAGCATTGGCGTGGATCGTTTCTATATATCAGATTATCAGACAGACTTGTTCACTCAGCAGTTGTTACAGGGGCTTTCCAAGCACTTCTCCAATCGTGAGAATATTGATACGGTGAAGCTGACGATTGATCCGTTGCTCTCTCGCGAATTTGAAGATGAGATTAAGGCATATGTACATTCGTTACCCAATCAGACAGCTGTTGTCCGAGCAGTTCACAAACCCAAATCGCAAAAGAACGAGCAGTATGATATGTCGGTGACCATTATGGACATGGCGACAGGAGAGGTGTTGGCTTCACCGTTCTACACGACTTTGTTTGATCATGAAGATTTCCCTGAGCAGTTAAAACTGACGGCGCGCAATACGTCATTGATTCGACGCTCGATAGGATCAACTTTCAAGCCGATGGAGGCTTTAGCTTCGGTGCTCAGCATGCCGTCATTGATAAATATGAATACGGTTGAGACTCGTAGGTATGGCACGCCTGATTTCGATAATGAGCGGGTGGAATTCTTTGGTTGGTATACCAAACCATGGGCAGAATATAGTAAATATTTCTGGAACGGATGTGATTTCGCCACTTTCTTGAGCCGATCCGACGATGTTTATCCAGTCGGCCTTGTCGCTCTTGCTTTATCTGATGGTAGCTCTGCCGAAAGATTACCAATCAATGGCGAGGAGTCATATTTTAGCACATATCCTCGTAAAGATAAAAAGCAAGGGACTAGGTATCAATACTTGAGGTTTAAAGATGCCACTCGTCATGAAAAACAACGGAGTTTGGACGCTCAGCCGTTTATTGTCAATCTCTCGGATATCTATGGCATTAATTACGGTGAGGATTATGATTATAGGCTCTACAACCGCACAGCAGATATTAATTTGTTCCAGCAATTGGTAGAGGGCATGGATAAGTGGGAAGACCGGGTTTTTGGATTAAATGAGGTTTCTCCCGATCCCACTCAATTGCACTTCGATCGATTTGATGATGGGGACGATTTCCATGACCTTCTCATGCCCTGGGTACTAGGACAAGGTGACAATATGTGGAACTGTGTGAAACTGGCTGAAGCTTGGGCTAGAATGATCAGCAAGCGTGCCGTCAACGCATCGTTCATTCGCTATCCATCAGATAAGACATTCCCGTCATTGGTAAACGACTCGTTGTTGCAATCGTTCTCGCGAAACCCGAACTATAATGATACATGGAACTCGTTTTTGGATAAATTTAGGCAAGCGCAGGGGATGAATCATGGATTGCTATTGCCTATGCAACAGGCTGTTGACCGATTGAATGAAGGGTTAGTACTCTTCTCAAAGACGGGTACTCCAGATGCTTATACGCCACCGATTGACATACCGTTGCTGGGTGGGCGTGTAAGGAAGATGGATTTGGGTATGTATTGTTTTGTCCTCACTAAGGAACAGATGTACCAGGAGAACATCAGGAATAATAGGCCATCTAAGGGAATTGTGTGCATCGTCAGAATATCCCGCACTTATGAATGTGCCAATTGTGGTGTGGAAAAGTGTGAGGCCTGTAAAAAGTATTGGGGACTCGAGTCCAGTCATGCTAGGAACTTTTTCACTAGTACTCGTGGTCAAGCAAGGTTGCGTAAACTATATGACATGACTAAGAATTATTATAATTAACGACAATCTATCGTGAATCGCCGCACAAAAAGTAAAGGTACAGCAAGGCGCCGACGCACTCGCCGCAAACAGGTGTCGCCACTCATGGACTGGTGGCGGCGCTTGAAACGGCGTTATAGGCAGAACCGTCTAGCTCTGATCGCATTAGTGATCGGTTTGGCTGCTGTAGCTTTTCTGTTTCAGCAGGTGAAATCGTCACGAAAGGATCGTGTCACTGTCGCCTCGTCGATCTACAATGGAATTGATGTTTCCAAACATCAGGGAAGAATCAATTGGCAACGTGTGGCTGAGGATAAGAAAATACAGTTTGTATATATCAAGGCGACAGAGGGCTCTTCTCTCGTGGACAAGACCTATCGCAGGAATATTACCGAGGCTCGTAAAAATGGCCTCATGGTTGGCAGCTATCATTTTTTTACTAGCTATAAAACGCCCGTAGACCAGTACAAGAACTTCAAGAAGCAAGTCAAGAAAAGTGAGCAGGACCTTATCCCAATGGTTGATGTTGAGGAAGCCGGCAATCGTTACGCCAAGCGGGATGTGTTGCAGCAGAGGCTCTGGACCTTCATGAACCTGGTTAAGGCGGATTATGGTAAGTATCCGATATTGTATAGCCAATACAAGTTTTATAACGATATGTTGGCTCCAGACTTCAATAAGTGCTTTATATTCATTGCAAGATATGGCAATGCTGCACCCACATTGAGAGGAGGGGGAAAATACAATGTATGGCAGTTTACCGAGCGAGGTAAGGTAGATGGAATCAAGGGTTATGTCGATCTTGATGTTTTTAGTAACGGAACCACTTTGGACGATATATTGCTAAAGTGATAATAGAGTGACCGGTATATGATGAAAAGGAACGTGAACATCTATTTGTGGTGTGTAGGACTGGCGGTGTTGCTGGGATTGCTGTTGCGCGAGATGTGGGTGGTTGCAGTAGAGCATGTGCTTCTGCCCGACTGGAATAGTTTTGCGTGGAGCCGCTTGAGTTGGCCCAATGTGTTCAAGCATTTTAACTTGGGTCTGTATTGGTGGTTTATGGTGGGCACAGCGGTTTATCCGTTGTTACGCAAGTTCCTTGCATCTCGCAGCCCGAACATGAACAGGAGGTTCAATGGCATAGAGACTCTGACCCATGAGTTCTCCCATACGCTTGTGGGCTTCCTGACGGGACGTAGGATCCACTCGATGCATGTTGAGGAGAATTCGGGAGAGGTTGTCACGAGCGGGCCGGAGTGGGGACGACCCTTTGTCTCGCTGGCTCCCTACACCTTGCCGTTCCTGACTTACATTCTGCTGGCCCTTCGCACGCTCATCGCGTGGGAATATACCTGGCTGTTTGATATCCTCATCGGCATATCATTAGGTTTTCACTTGGTCTGCTTTGTCCGCGAGACACGTCTTTATCAGACGGATATCAACCGCTTTTCCACATTGTGGTTTCCGGGGTTGTATATCGCGGTGTGTGCAGTGTTCAATTTCAATGTGATTGCTGTTTCTTTTTGGAGCAGCAAGAACCTCTTTACTGCCATCTGGTGGGTCATTCAGCATCTGTTTGTCTGGTGATTAAGGACGATGATTTGGCAATTCATTGATTGGCATAATTTTTGATGATAGCGTTATAAAGGATGTTTATGAATATTCAAAGGTTATATTTTACAGCAGCGCTCTTTGTAATGATGTCTGTCTTGTTTGCATGTGTCAGTAAGAAGCAAGCACAAGGCGAGGAAAAATACTATTCCTGTTGATCAGGCAAGAAATATCGTGAAAGAAGATATCAAGGATATCTGGAACAAGAAAGAATGACAATGATCAGATTTTTGATAGCCTCACTGCGACCGACCGAGGTGCAGCTGCGTAAGAGAAAGCCCTCTTTTTCCTTGAGGACGAAGATGTGGTTGCACAGATGCATGGTAAAGATGTTGATGCATTTTTACCGTCGCTATGCCGTGTATGATATCCTGAACATGAGAGACGGGACTCGGGTTGAGGTTGAAGTCCGTGATCCTGAGTTTGAAAAAGAAGTGGCTTGCGCTAAAATGAGGTTGGAGCAGCAATTCTCCCCCGTTAGGTCGGTCCCCAAAACCGATAAAAGGGCGAAAAGTCGTATACGCTGGTTTAATCGCTGCTTTCACTGGCAGCACAAGGTCACTGTGTTTGATCGCTCAGGCAAGGCCTTGGTGATTGACCACACAGGCATTATTAGTTTATCAGGTTCCTTGAGAGGCTCGATTGAACAGGCAAAGCCTGGGTCTCTTATCAATACATTGAAGTTAGCGCTGTCTCCTGGCGCAGGTGCTGTATGGCAAGCATTGCCCGAAGACGAGCCCTCAACTCGTTCGAAGCCAGGACGGTCAACATCGGGCCGTCGTCGCAGGGTCCCACCACCAAGTACAATCCCCGATACGGTTGTTCCAAGTGATTCTCCGCAACCTCAGGAAGATGAGCCCAAGCCGAGTCCCCGCCGCCGTGTTCCTCCTCCTGAAAATCGTCCTCAAGGGGAAATACATGCACCGGAGATTGATCAGCCCGAGGAGCCGGTGGTCATTCCTCCCCAGCCACCTCGTCCCCTCAAGAGGATGAAGGGTTTTGATGTAGATGAATCTTTCTAAGAATTAATCACTAAAGACAAAATAATATATGAATGCAATCTGTAACACGATTAAAGATGTGTTTGGCGATGCTGCCGTGATGAAGGATCAGAGCGCCAATAATTTGTTCGGCGGACGCAATCTCCCTTCCTTTGTGCGAGACTATATCCTGCAACGTTTTTCGTTACAGGATGGCTCTGTTGATACAGCTGCGCTGACAGAGTATCTGCAGCAGAAAATGCCGGACTTGACCAAACTATCGGCCCGTCTGATGTCTGGTGATATCATCAATCTGACGACTCGTTTTATCATCAAGAATGACTTGAACCGCAACCGAATCAAGTTCTCTATCCCTGATGCCCAGATTGTGGACGGCGCCTATGTGATGCCGGCTCTCGCTGCCGAGAAACGTGAAGATCCCGGGACGGCTGACGACTTCAGGGATAGAGAGAAGTGGGGTAACATCACCATACGTTATGTGGAGCCTAGTGGCAATGGCCGTGCGCATCAAGGTGGTTTCATTGAGATGACACAGTGCCGCTTGTTTAATCCTTATAGCAATATCGATGTGGATTTCTATAGGTCCTGTCGTGAGCAATTCAATATGGATGAGTGGCTGGATGTGCTCATTGCTGCTATGGAATATGATCCGGCTGCTTTCTCTTCTCTGGAGCAGAAGATGGAGTTCATCTCGCGATTGCTCATCCTGGTGGAGCCGCGGCTCAACATGATAGAGCTGGGACCACGTGGAACGGGAAAGAGCTATGTGTACAAGAACCTGAGCAAGCATGTGTGGATGATCAGCGGTGGTCGTGTGAGTCGTGCTCAGCTGTTCTATAATGTCGCTAACCGGCAATTTGGCCCTCTCAAGTACCATGATGCCATGGTCATCGATGAGATATCAACGTTCCAGTTCAGTGATCCCGATGAGATGGAGTCTATCATGAAGAGTTATCTCGAGGACGGCAACGCTACGGTAAGCAATGTGATGTTCACTAGTGAGTGTGGCGTGGCGTTGACTGGCAATATCGCGCTTGACGATGAGATGAAGCCCTATGATGACGAGTATTTCCGTAAGCTGCCAGGTATCTTTAACGAAGCTGCTGTCATTGACCGTATCAGTGGATTTATTGAGGGTTGGAAACTGCCGCGTTTGTCGGCAGGATCAATCTTGAAAGGATGGACCATCAATGCCGAGTATTTCTCTGGTGTCTTGCATCAACTGCGCACCTGCAGTGACTATGCAGCCATCTTTGATGCTCTGGTGGAAAAGAATCCTAGATATGACTTGCGTGATTTCAAGGCTGTAAAGAAACTAGCCGTTGCTTATTGTAAGCTATTACTGCCACAGGTTACCCATCTGGAAACCCTGGATGAGCAACAATTGCAGGAATACAGGGAATTGTTCCGGGTGTTCTGTCTGGAGCCCGCAGTCTATCGTCGTGGCATTATTCGCCAGCAGCTTCACAAAATTATGCCTGAGGAGTACCCTCAGCGCATAGAACCGCCCATTGTCATGGTCAAGTTGCCCGATGCACCCAATCCTCCAGCACCTGAATCTGGGCAACCGCAGGACATGTCCTCTCCGGATGCTCTCCCTGATGAAAGGCAAGAGGAGAACGCGGATCAATAATGAGGTAAATATTTTGCTGTCAAGGGCGAATGGTAAAGGAGAAATCCGGCCATTCGCCCTTGCTGGCTCTTGATGTCGATTCTTCCTCTTTCATCTCTCTGGTTATCACGACTGGCCGCCATTGGGCGCTTCTCGATATGATGGTCATGTTTTTTTTGTTTATCATGCGATTTATATCACTTTTGCACGATTTTATTTCAAAATTTTCATTATTTTTGCATCGCAATAATAATTATTTAATGATTGGACAATTTTTGGTGAACGGCGTGATTACAGGAATCATTTATTCCCTGTTAGCCATTGGCTTCGCGCTGGTCTACAATACAACTAGAATATTCCATATAGCAGCAGCGGGAATCTATGTTTTTGCTGCCTATATGTTTTGGCTGATGGTATCGACGGTCGGTCTTCCTCTCGTGGCTGCATTTGTTATGGCAATAGTCTTGACGATGGCCTTGAGTTTGCTGACTGAAAAGGTCGTTTACCGTCCTTTGAAAAACAGAAGTGCTTCGATGAATGTGATGATGATAGCATCAATAGGAATGATGACTATCATTATCAATGTGATAGCAATGTTTTTCGGCAATGAGACTAAGGTCATCGAGAATAAGATCCTGATGCCGCTTCATTGGGGCAACATCATCATCACTCAGCCACAGATGTATGAAGCACTGGTGGGTGGACTGGTGATCCTCGGTTTTGTGATCACGTTGTTATCTACAAGGTGGGGTCTCAAGCTGAGGGCGTTAAGTGCCGATGAGACATTGTTCGAGACGCTTGGTTTTGATACGACAAAGACCAGAACCAATGTCTTTCTGGTCAGTGGAGCGTTCATCGCCATCGCCAGTTGCCTCACTGTTTATGACGTGGGGCTGGATCCCAATATGGGTATGAGTGTGATGATCAATGCCATGGTGGCGATGATCATCGGTGGAGTGGGGAAGTTCAATACCTGCATAATCGGCGGCATCTTGTTGGGCGTGTTGCAGTCATTGACGGTGTATGCGTTTGCATCCAATTGGCAGAACGCTGTCACCTTCCTCGTCCTGTTGATTTTCCTTTTCTTGCGGCCTCAGGGCATTGCTGGCTATAAACAACGCACCGTGTAGGAAGTTATGGAATACATCTTTCATATCATCATTATGCTCAACATCTACATCATGCTGGTGTTGAGTGCCAACTTGACCATCGGTGTGGCTAACCTCTTGACCATGTGTCAGGCTGCATTCTATGGAATAGGGGCTTATATCGGCACTTATTTCCTGATGCAGTTCAATCTGCCGTTTGTTGTAATAGCTGCGCTGGTGATGGGGTTCACCGGTGTTTTCAGTTTCCTGATATCCTATGCCTCGGTACGGCTCAAGGATGATTACTTTATCATTGCCACGATGGGTTTCCAGCTGATTGCATATACCATACTGTACAATTGGACGGATGTCACGCGTGGCCCGTATGGCATCCCTGGTATTCCTGCTATCAAGCTGTTGGGCCTGTATGAGGTTCCGGGAATCTATGGTTATCTGTTGCTGTCGCTGGTTGTGATGCTCGTTGTCGTGCTGCTCTTCAGGCATCTGGTAAACTCTCCTTTCGGGCGGGTGCTGAATGCCGTCCGTGCCGATGAAAAGACCGCCCAGGCGTTGGGCCGTAATACAGTCAAATTCAAGGCTTGGGCCTTTTTCTTGTCAGCTGCTTTTACGGGATTGGCAGGTGTCATTTATGCTTCCTATGTAAGCTACATTGACCCGACCAGCTTCACGCTCGACGAGAGCATCTTTATCATCAGTGCCCTGTTCATCGGTGGCATCGGCAATACCAAGGGACCCATCTTGGGCGCCGCATTTGTTGTGCTGCTCCCAGAGGTGCTGCGTTTTGTGGGACTGCCCGACGCTGTCGCTGCCAACCTGCGCCAGATTATCTATGGCTTGGCACTGGTGCTTGTCATGTATTTCCGTCCTCAAGGCATCTGGGGAAAAATGGTTTTGAAATAGTAGTGAGATGAGTGAACAACAGCCATATATCTTGCAACTGAAGGACATACGCATCAGTTTCACGAATGCTCATAATGAGAAATTCGACCTGCTGCGTGGAGTCAACCTCGATGTCGAGCCCGGAAAGATCACGGCACTTGTCGGGGGCAACGGAACGGGAAAAACCACCCTGTTCAACATCATCTCGGGCTTTGAGAAGAACTATACTGGCGAGGTGCTGTTCGAGGGTCATAACTTTAACCGCATTCCCGCCCACCATATCTCGCTGATGGGAATTGGTCGCTTGTTCCAAGATGGTCAACTCATGGGAGGCTTGACGTTGATGGAGAACATGAAGTTGGCATCCGATGACACGACAGGTGAGATTCCATTCTCCTCACTGCTGTTCCGTAATAAGTGGAAACAGGCCGAGCAGAAGAAGGAAGAACAGGCGCGAGAGATTCTCGTACGCATCTTCGGCGAGGGCAATAAATACCTGGAGTTGCTTGATCAGGATGGATCGGCGTTCTCTTATGGCGAGCAGCGCATCCTGTCGTTGGCATGTATGTTGATGGGTGGAGACCGATTGTTGTTGCTTGATGAGCCCACTTCTGGAGTGAATCCGCATTATATCGACAAGATAGAGCAGATTGTCCGGGAGATGAAAGAAAAGGAAGGTCTCACCGTGTTGCTCATCGAGCACAATATGCATTTCGTCAGGAAGGTGGCAGACGTCTGCGCCTATCTTGACGGGGGCAAGATTCTCCAGGTTGGAGACACCATTAAGGTGCTTGACAATGAAAACGTTCGAAACAGCTATATGGGCCTATGAGCGAGATATTGAAAATAGACGATTTGTGGGGAGGATACAAGGCAGATGTTGACATCCTGCAAGGCGTGTCGCTGGAGGTGCAACAGGGTGAGGCTGTCGGCATCATCGGGCTCAACGGCTCCGGTAAGTCCACACTGGGCAAGGCAATCATGAACATGATCCCATTCCGCAGAGGTGTGATCACCTTTGAAGGAGAAGACATCACTAAGCTGTCTACCAGTCAACTCTCGCATCGCGGTCTATCCATCATGCAGCAGGGCGGCAGGGTCTTCAAGACAATCTCCATGTGGGAAAATCTGCAATTGGCGCTCTATAAACAGCCCAAGGGAACCCTTGACAGGCTTAAAGAAATCATCCCCATGCTGCAACAGTCCCAGAGGCAGCTGCAGCACACCATGGCAGACAAACTGAGCGGAGGTCAGAAGCATCAGCTATCGCTCGCCATGACCCTTGCCACCAATCCCCGACTCGTCATCCTCGACGAGCCCAGCGCCGGCCTCTCCCCAAAGGCCGTTGAAGAGATGTACGGTATGCTTCAGGCAGTCAGAGATACCTTCGGTGTCACCATCATCCTGATTGAGCAGAACATCGCCCGCGCCATCCGCTTCTGTGACCGCTGCGCCATCATGCAGACAGGACAATTAAACCCGCTCTCTGGCAACAGGGACATCCAAGAAATAGAAAAAATAATGTTTAACAAATAATAGAGAAAAACGAGCAATGAAAGTAAAATCTTTAATGATTATTCTTATAGCTGTTGCAATTGGAATAATCGCTTTTTGTAACAGGTCAAAAACAACATCAACAAAGAATCATCTAAAAGTAGGAGCCGCTATTGCTCTGACAGGCTTTGGATCTGATTTTGGACAAAGCGAAAACAATGCGATTAAACTCTTAAAGGAAAAATATGGAAACGATGGCGAGGTAGAGTTTTATATTGAAGATACTAGGTCTGATGTGAGGTATGGAGTCACAGCCATAAAAAAACTTATTGATATCGATAAATGTGATATAGTGTATTGTGAATTATCTTCTATCGTGAATGCTGCTTCAAGCATTATTAGGAAGGCAGAGGTAACGCTTATTGCTCCTGTCTATCTAGATCTAAAAGATAATCCGTTTGCTGTTAGGAACTTACCATCGGCTGATCAAGAGAATTCTGCATTGATAAATTTTTTAATCAGCAATAATATCGATCATGATAAGATAGCCGTGTTGTATTCAAATGATGTATTTGGTCAAACCTGTTATGATTCTTTTTCAAAACTTTTGCCAGAGAATAGTAACTTATGTTATTCAGCTGCAATTGATGAAATTGCTCTTAGAGAAACTGCTATAAAAGCAATTGCTGCAAAACCTGATGTAATTTATTTGGGAAGTATGTCTGAAACACTTGGATTGTTGGTTAAATTTCTTAGACAAAACGGATATAAAAAAGAGATTATTACCACAGATGCCTTCTCTTATGATTACATTAATTCAATAGCTGGAGAATATGCGCTAGGCGTTCATTATGTAGATTTTAAGGATAGCGAGAATTATAAAGCCTTTAGGGATGATTATAATAAAAGATTTGGGATTAAATGCGTGCCAAGTGCTATGTTGTGCTATGATGGAGTATCAGCTATCGTCTCAGCAAGAAATAATGGAGAGGGCATAAATGGAACAACATATGATGGCCTAACAGGAGAGATTGTGATAAAAGACAATGAAATTATTTATCCAATTGAAGTAGTAACATGGAAATAATAGGTAGTTATAGTGTTTATAATAAGGACTCTCGCTTTTTGTCCGAAATAGAGGACAAGACTATAGACTTTGTCATTACCAGTCCTCCATTCAACATAAGCCATAAATACAATTCATATCACGATTCTCTTGATTACAATGGTTTTGATGAGTTGTGTTCTACAGTGATTGGCTCAATATCAAGAGTATTGAAGGATGATGGCTTCTTTATTATTGATATTGCTGACATGATTGTAATGGAAAGTATAATCATGTATGGAGCAGAATTTATTAAGGATAAAGCTCTCTCAGAAAATCTGGATTTTATATGTTCTTTCCCATACATTGCTGTCGAAGAGGGTGAAATTATAATAAATAGCTGTATTCCACGGGAAGATGTGAATAAAAGATTTCATTCTTCCTGTGAACAAATTCTTGTTTTTGGAAAAAGTAGGACTCAACATTATATAATAGATAAAATTCACATAAAATCGTCATACTCATATTCAAATGTTGAAGATTCCGCCTTTTGGCCTAAGGATTTGGTTCAAGATATCCTTTCTCCTTTTGATTTGAATGGAAAAATTCTTTTAGACCCTTTCATGGGAAGTGGTACTATTGGAAGAATGATACTAAAACGAGGTGGTCATTTTATTGGATATGATGTTGATAGAGAAACATTAAAAACATATAAATGGATATAATATGGAAGCATCATCAGACTCAAAAATATTTCATGATAGTTCAGTAAGAGACTTTTGTGAAAGATTAAAGGTATGGATAAATCAATGTAATTCAAGGTTTTTCTATTTTGGAAGCTATGTTTATGACATAAATGGCAATCTATATGAAGGATATGATACGGATAATTGGTTAGATAAGAATAACACAAGTTTGAGTAAAAATGAGCAAGCTTATATTGAAATTATCAGAAGAAAATTTGACTCAACAGATTTCATGTCAAGTATTTCGATAACTCAGATTATTCAGCAACAGTATCTAAATAAGCAAGATCAAATACTTCATCTATCCTATGATTCAGTAAGTGGTAATAATATCTTTGAATTAATTCCTGTTGATATTGATAAATGTTGTCCTCTGTTATCAACTATAGAGAAAGAAATAAATGATACTAAATTAGAAGATGAAGAGTTAGATATACGTAATGATATTATTAAGTCTTTTGATATACATTTTGAGTTAATTCGTCAGAGTTGTACCCATCTATATTTTTTTCCTACGATCTTCAGATTTTTAAATAGTACAAAGGTAATAAATGTAAGCACTTTCATATCACCAATTAAACTCAGTCAGGATACTGTTTATTACATTCAAGGTGGACTAACTTACTGTTCAGAAAGACTAATTTCTGATACAATTCAAGATCTTTCTAATCAGGCAAAAGATAAAGCAATTAAATCTGCCAAAGCCGCCATCATGTCTCGGAATATGAGTCATAATATTGGCAGCCATGTAATGTCATATTTAAAGCAACACCTAAGTTCTGTAAAAGATATCGTATCAGACGGACTGTTATCTAATCTGATTAATGGAGAGGATAAACTTTTTGAAACACACAAGAGTACCATAGAAGATACGACCTTGCCGTTTTTGATGGGGCTTGGACATTTTATATCATATCTCCAAGAACGTCAGGATTTTATCGCGACAATCGCTACTGATTATATACCATATTTCGGAAATGTAAACTTCAAGGATTCAATATATGATGAATTAAATCCGGATAAACGAGCAATTCGTCATTCTGATAGAAAGAATGGTTTAACTGACAATATCTTACTTGGTAATATTGCTAGGTCTGATGGTTTGGGTCGGCGCACAACCCCAACTCAGTTAGCTTCTGGTAATACATCATTGAATGATATTGTGCTTAAATACAAAACGAAGTTTAATGGAGATCCTGTAGTTGAATTGGATGATAATGGTAGAGTATTGGCAACTCTGAATGAAGATGCAGCCAAGGAGTTGGATGACATGAGGGGAAAAGACTTAAGTCTTCCTGGCGGTATTGTTGGGCGGCAGGCGTTCTTCTCAATTATGGAAAATATTATACGTAATGCTGCAAAACATGGAAGTTGGCGTGATAATTTAGAATTGACCTTTGATTTTTTCTCCTGTCAGCGTGAAGACCTAGAGCGTCTTGAGGCATTTAATAATGATAATGTTGATGAGAATAGTTTAACATTAAAAGAAGTATTAACTAATTACTATCTAAATGCAGTTGACGCAAAAGATTTGTATTTTGTTACTATTACGGATAATTGTTCAGTTGTTACAAACAACAATGGTCGTCTCTCTTGGGAAACTCTTGGGAAATTACGATCTGCTTTAATGTCAAAATACATTACTGATTCTGGTGAAATGGATGAAACGAGCAAAGGCTTGAAAGAGATGCGTATTTCTGCTGCATGGATGCGTGCTGTTCACGACGAGGCTGAATGTTTTGAACCATACATTGCAAAAGCTAAGCCTGTTTATTTAGAGAATGACAAACCTAAAAAATATGGCAAAATATGGAAAGCTAACAATGATAATGAGAAAAAGGCACCGTTAATTTACACTCGTATTAGCGCAAAAAGGAGTAGGAGAGGATTGACTGCATCTAATCTACAATACATCATTTGTGTTCAGATTCCCAGAAAGGTGGCACTAGTGTTGAAAGATGATGAATCTTTGCCGATTGTCAAGACCAATTTAGAGCGTATTAATTGGAGAGCGTATAGCAAAAACGAATTTTTGCAAGAGCGTAATAAGAGTTTTGAATTTATTTTGATTGATGATAAGGATTGTGAGAACCCAGAAGAACTGTATAATGAAGTGCGATGTTTCTCTACTGCTCGCACATTCCGTCTTTCTGAAATAAGAGGGCTAAATCGTGATGCTTTTTTGCAAAATATAAAAGCTAGTCATTATACTGGAAATGAAGATCTAGAACTGTTCTATAAAGAACTGTCTAAATATAAAGATGAAAGAATTGTGGTGGACGATAAAATCGTTAATGAGCGTAACAAAGAAGAAGATAGAGATATGAGAATTGACGTGCGGGATGGATATAACGGAAAGGATTCGGTATATATTTATCGTCGTCACCATGAGGCAGATGTGGAATTTACCAGTTTTATGGATTCGGGCCTAAGTGCGTTGTTTGTCGAAGGAATTTCTGGAAACAATTCTTCAGATAGGCTAATTAGAAATGAAAAGCTGAACACAACGTGGTTCTATCGTCATTTACATGCAATGAAACAGCAGATTGCAATTTTTGATGAAAGGCTTTTCCAGAAGATGACTGGTCTTGAGGAAAAAGACCTAATAGACAAAGAAAACGAAGACTTAAAGAGATGTAAAGATAATACGGCGCTAGCTTTTTTGCAGAAGGGTGTCTTCCCATTTACCTTAGTTGAAAATAGAAAGAATTGTTATAAATTGAAGGGCATTATTTTTAATGGAGTTGTACCACGACCTCGAATGGAGATTGAGACAATTAAAGAAGACTCACAATCACCAATCAGGCGATACTATTGCCAATGTGGCACCTTGGCTACACTGAGTTTTCAAGATGGGGAGCTTAGAATTGATCCTACTGATGGTAGTGGATATATGAATAATCATTTTGATTTTATTACAATCCATCAAGGCTTATTAGATAAACTGTATAAAAGTTTCAATATCAAAAAAGAAGATATAAATGCAAAGGAAACTATAACGAAAGGACTATTTGAAAAGTATAGCAATCAAAATGAACTTTCCAATCAGTTCTTGCCAGGAATAATCGTTCATTCCGGTCGCTCTAAGCCCAATAAAGAAGAGATGCCTCAACGTTTCCCGTTCATTCAGTATGCGGCCTTAGATCACGCAGTGATGGATTGTAAATATTCACTTGTTGAACTTCTAGATTTTGCACGCTATGAAGAATAAGATTCTAGTGATAACTACTCGTAGCATTTTTAAAAAAGATACGAATCTTGAAGGTGCTCACAGAATTAATACTGTTAACGAGAGCTTGAAAAAGTATATAGTAGATTTCTTAAATAGCTTTTTAAACGATAATAAGATTGCTGGTGCACCCAAACTGATTCAAGTGTTTAGTGAGAAAAAACAGAATGAATCCAGAGCAGGAGGATCTGTGAATCAAAAATCAACTAAACAAGAAATACATTTGAGCGAAGAGCAATCGGATGAAATTCAAAGTATAATTGACGGTGTCTTTCCTCAAGAAACTGTTGAAATAATAAATGGAAATAATAATGATACGGAATGGTTGACATGTATTAAAAAGAAATGTGACGAGTTTAAAGATTCTGCTGATGAAGATAAAAAGCAGCGAATTGATCAACTATTTGCACTCATTGAGCCTCACTTGCAATCTGTTCCAACTGGCACGAATGGACAGAATCATACAGATCTTAAAATGGATAATTCAGATTTGGATGATTATTTAGATTTCGAAGCTGTTAATATCGACAAAAATCCAGCAGAATTCACCATACGAGATAGAGTGAGTCTCTATTTGGTGCTTCCTGAGGAATTTTCAGAGGAGAATGGCAATGAAGAAAAGTATATGGTATATGCTACATGGCCCTTAGGTAATCAAGATGACTCCTATGAGGATGGGAAAGGGGAGCTCTTTTCTGCCTGGGTTGACACATTGACAGATGCCGTTATTGCAGAGAGTAAAGCTGTTCATGATGAGACAGAAATCATTTTGCTGCTACATGACAATGATTTACGGAGTACTATAAAAACTCCGTTTAGAACTGTATATGCAAATAAGGAATATAATGGTATTAAAAGGACATTAGCTGTTTATGAGCACTCGAATATCTTCTTTCACAAGATAATTAACCATGAAGGGAAAGCGAAAGATGTAGAAAGTTATGCAGAAAAGATTATAATCGACGATTGGAAGGTTTATTATTTAAAGGAGTTATCTCATATTTTAGCGTCTTATAAAGGAGAAGGCGATAAGGAGACTCTTAAGGAAAAGTACCAAGCTGTTAAAGAGGTTTTTAATATTGAAGACAGTGATCATGATTTCTTGCCAAATGTGAATAATCTTATTGATAACCCAGAAAATTCAGAGATGCTCTTTGCAGGAAACCAAGAAATAAACGATATGATAAAAGAATTACGGTACAAAGTAGAATAAAAATGGGTACAACAGGAAATAATTACTTCATAGTTTATTTCGCGCCCGAAAAAGAGGGCTGTTATAATAAACTTTTTTATTTTTTTGATAAACAGTATCAATCGGGCGACATACCGCTTCTAGTTCGTGGACTTTTGGGGCAAAGCCAACATTTTGAGGTGAAAAATTATCGAGATGTTGAGGATCCTGATCGTTTTCATCCAATAATCATTAAGGTACATTCCGCTTTGGACTTGTTGACAGGTCAGCCTTCAAACACCCAACAAGGGTATAACTTTTCTCAAGAATTATTGAAAGACGAGAATCTGAGTATTAAAGTAAAAATCCCGATTCTTCATCTTGCATTGAGTGATCTTATTAATGATCCTCTTTTTGGTAATTATTTGTTGCCAATGGATATTCCTCGGGCATTTATGATTATGGATAATAGTATATGGAACTACCTCGTGCCCGTTTCCAACACTTATTATGTACATAATCTAGCTAAGTTTATTAAAGAGCCAAGAGATCCTAAAAATATTGTACAACAAGATTACAAGAAAAATTTCTATGAGGCGGTAGTGAGTATCTTAAAAAACTATAAGAAAAACCTGTATCGGTTGATTGTTGCCCAAGAATATGCGGATTTGAATGCACGACTTACAGAGCAGTCCTATCTGTCGGGTGCTCATGCAATAGGGGTTTCTCCTTTTATCTTTCATTCGGAGGTCGCAGCAAAACAATTAATTCAAAGAGAATTCAGACTTACAGAAAAGGTTGATTCTTTATCATACGATAAAAGATCCGATTATGAGGTTGATAGTCGTCTGGATCATATTTGCAAACATAAATGGAGGATACTTTTGCTTGACGATAAGGCAGTAGGACCAATGGAAACCGAACCAGTTGTTTCGGGTCTTGATTCTAATAAAGGGGGATGGAACTGCAAATTAGAGATTATAAGAAATATTTTAGAGAGCAGGCTGAATCTACAAGAGAAAGTGGCATTTTATGGATGTTGTAATGATACAGCCCAGCCGGTGGTTGAAAAGAAACCAGATGAAAAAACAATTATACTTATTGAATACGCCCAAAGCGTTGATGAAGCAAATAAAGCAATTAGAGAAAAAAAATATGATTTGATCTTAATTGATTATCTTCTAAATCAGACGAACGGAACGCACTATGGGTATGAGTTGCTTGATAAAATATGGGAGGACCGACAACAGGATGATGAAAGCAAACAATTAACCCAACGCCTTTATTGTATGTTCATTTCAGCCTATTCTTATGCAGTTCATGATAGGCTACTTGCAGAAGGTATGAACCAAAGTGGAGATTACTGGTTTATTAATGTGGGAGCCTGTCCAACGAATACGCCACAATTATTCTTGTATAATTTATTAAAGCTTATGTATAAACGCTTGAATGACAGTGGAATACTTGATATTTCTATTGACAAAATATTGAAGCTGGCTAAAGATATTTTCATTTCAAGAGAGATGGTTGCAGATAAGAGTTCGGTGCGGGAGAGGGCAAGTGAGCATTATCAAGATGTGTTGAGTCTACAGTATTATTATCGCAAGATGTTGAAGGATGTTGAGATTCCCCAAGGTTATAAACAGAGAGATCATTTGTTCAATATCAAAGAATCAGTGCTGATTTCTCATTTTATGCTGGAGAATCAGCACTTGGATGGCTTGCTTGAGCACTTGACTGAACTGGTGCACCTGACGGCATTTGGTACTATCCGCCAGTGGGCTGAGATGTGGGAGGAATACCTTTACATCAGGGCTAAGCTGGAAGAAATTGATGATGGCCGGCAGGATTTTAAGGCGGTTTGTGACTATATTGAAGAGTATATCTTGAACCTTAAAGCGCAGCAACGATGAATATAGGACGTTTTTTTCGTTTGAACCAAGGCCTGTCGGTTGTCGTTGATGGGGTTGTCGTCTATGATTACACTGGGTTGCCTGCCTATCAAGGATTGGCAAGTGATAATACCATGTCCCCAAAGTATCCCATCAGCCTCGTCATCACGCCCGACTCTGTGCGCTTTAGGATGCATTATTGTGCCTATAAGACAAAGTGGAATGATGAGACTGGTAACGACCATTATGACTATCAGTATGCTGTTAAGGACGTTTTTAAAACGGGTGCCGATAATAATATCGCCCATGTTAATGAAGTAATCCTCGAGCTCCCATTTGTGGAGAAACCGACTAGTGACCTTACAGACATCGTCAAGGGCGCCTATATCGCTAACTTCCCACAGGTTTCGGCAGATAAACATGGCCGAGCTTTGACTAAGATGGGGCATATCTTAATGAGTGTTGGCGATGAATTGCAACGTATGGGTGCTGATATATATATTGCTTATGGTCATATCTCAGAATTGAAACACATACAGGATGCAGTTGCTACTCTTCAGATGATGGAAGATGAATTGCGAGAGAAAAGTGATGCTTTCCTTGTGTGTGCTCGAGATTTGCAGCAGATAATTGAGAATTTGACTCAACTAAGTGAAGATATAAATAGTACTGAGGTCAGAAAAACCGTCATATTTTTGAAAGATAAGGCTATTGCCTTAAATGAAGATTGTGGAAAATTACGAGATGTGGTCGCTTCCCTCAAGAAGCGCAAAAGAAATGAACAAAATTGGAATTCAATAATCAATGAATTACCGAGAGTCCATAATAATCTTAAGGACAATGGAAAGGCTTTACGTCAGAAAGGCGGTAGTTTGCTGAATGTTGGCCAAGATGTGCTGGAATCGTCCGAATCACAGATGACAGGTAGTCGCTTCCTTGATAAACTGATTAAAGAATGGACCGATGGAGTTGGGAGCAAGCCATCGGCGGTTTCTTATTCTACGCTATGGCTGATGGACCTTTATAAGGGCGATGGATTTGATTTATATGATGATACCTCAAAGGGGAGCGAGCAAGTGACTAAGTTCCTGCGCAAGCTTTTGCTGGACTTTATGTTTGATCTGAAACATTCGACCGTATTCTGTACTAGTCCAAATTATGACCGGATGTACAATGGGCTAATGACCAATTACTATTTCTCTGCTTTAATGCACAAATGCGAGTTTTACTACTATCGAGAATTGACTATTCGTGCAGTTGAAGAGAACTTGGTAAAGAAGACCGATGATCAACTGATGCTGCTCTATGCAAAGGAACTTTTCAATGCAGAGGAATTGTGGGCTGCTGATATCAGAAATCCGCTGTCAGACAAATACTTTGAACAGACGTTTCCCGATGACTTTAGACAACGTGAACGTAAACCGTTGAAGGATAATGTAAAAGAAGTGCTTAATTGTATTAGATATAGTGAGCTTAAACTTTTTTTAAAGGAGTTTTACTTACCGTTTCGTAGAGATACTCGGTGGAATGAACTGAAATCGTTCAGTAGGGATTTGCATCTACGGCTCTCTAATAATACTCAATGGAAAAACCTGAAATTAAGGTGTAAGGAGTTATTCGGTGGACTTATCAAAGGTCGTCAGTGGACAGAGTTGCATTCCAACGTCTTTGAACGCATGACAAGAACTCGTTGGGACTCTTGGTTTGCCAATCCTGAGGAGGAAATGCGCCGCATCTATTTTGTGATGAAGGAGAATGGCATCAAACGTATCTGTAATTCGTCGGTGCTGGTAGAGCATTTGGGAATGGACAAGAGCGAGGACGATACAGTCAAGGCGATGGCATTGAGCGCTAGGCAGAATAGAGGAAATTCATCTCGTTGGTTCTTGAATCGATATGACTTTAATGATGTCTTGCATTTGCACTTCTTTAAATGGGCCAATTTTATTTGGATCTCAATACTCTGTTTCTTTCTTTTCTTCTTGTTTGAGATTGGAGATATTCCATGCATTGACAAAGGACCGGCTAGTGGCTTTTTGGGAATACTGGACTTCGCTGGCGTAGTCAGTAAAAAGATGTTCGTAAATCATTTGAATGCCACACTTATACTATTGTTCTGTTTTTTATTTTTTGATTGCCTTTTCATTAAGTGGGGTAATTTTTATCCGGGCAAGAATAATCCGCTGAGGAGATCTTTCAGACGATTCCGGGCCAAGAGAGTCTTGCTGATTGCTTGGGCAATCGCATGTCTAATGTTGTTACCTTATAATCTGTTAGATGTTGACAATCCTAATGGCTGTGGTTATGATGATTGGTTATATGCGTTTTTAATAATAAGCGGCTGTAGCGCTTTTGCATTCGTGTTAATCAAAAACACTATTGTACGCTTTTGTATAATCGCTCTGTCTGTTCTGATTTGCCTATGGCGTAATATGCTTATTTTTAGCGTATGGACTAAAGGCATCTGGACATTGGCAACTCTACTTATTGCGGCTGGCTTTTACTTGCTCTTGGATTCTATCATCTTTTCAAAAAAGTTCAAAGAACTCCGCAAACCATATATTCATCCTATTGAGAGTTGGCACCTGCTGCTGCCCAAACTGGTCGCCTCAATCACTGCGGCTTGGCTGACCATTGCTATGGGCTTTGATGCCCTTGCTGCTTTCTTTGACTCGCCTGTAGTATGGACTACAATGAGTATCATTATCCTCGTCGTTTTCTCTTTCATTCTTTACCAGATTGACCGTGAATTGCCAGAAAGTAGTTCATGGATGAAAGTATATCGTAGTTTTGAGCTGCTCATTATCAGTTATTGCTTGTCACTGTGTATTGGTTTGATTATCATTAATTTCGTGGGCATACGTTATTTGGAGCGCTCAGGGGCTTTGGATACCTACTACGACGAATACGTTTATGAGCATGGTAAGGCTCCATTGATTGTTGAGACCAACCATGTTGATACGTTGATTGATGCGGATTCATTGAAATCTGAGAGAGAGAAGTTTAAATTGCTTTCCCAAGATTACACAAAGTGTAGATTGATTCTTGATAAAGTACTGATATTCCCACTTCCAGAGGAGATGAAGGCTGAGGGATTACAAAAACAAGACTATAAGGATTTTCTTCAGACAATTGGTGCCGTACTGTTCTATTCACCTTCATTGGAGAGCCATGGACAGATGGTCGCATTAGATGACAAGAAGTACACGGGTTTTTTGTTGGCACAGGATTCATTACCTTCTCCGACTACTTCCTATGTACATAGGTATAGACTTGCCAAAAAGACGCCCGTATATGCTCGCAAAAAAATCATCTACAGCAAGGGAGATTTGTTCATCGTTCAGGACTTCCTTATCATGTTCTCGTTTGTGGCGATGTTTATTGGGGTATTCCTTCAGATGGTATTCTTTGACCGGAAGAAGATGACGGAGTTCTAATATTTCGTCTTATAGAGAAAAGGCAGGAAGCACAGCTGTTTGGCTGTGCTTCCTGCCTTTTTATTGGGGAGTCCCTTTTGGGTCCCTGATGGGGCTTTTATTGGACGGTGAAGGTGGTTTTTAAGGGGAGGTTGTCGCTGGCGGTGCCTACGAGCATCGTGCGCCTGCCGAGCGAGGTGGCCCAATCGCCCTTGGCCTCGTCCCAGTACTGGAAGGCGCGGCCGCCGATGGTCAGGGTGACGTCACGGCTTTCGCCGGGCTGCAGGGTGACCTTCTGGAAGGCACGCAGCTCCTTGACGGGCATCTCGACCTTGGCATTGTGGTCGCTCACGTAGAGCTGGATGACCTCGGCGCCGGCACGGTTGCCGGTGTTCTTGACTGTCACGGTAGCGGTCACGGTGCCATCGGGGGCGACCGTCTGCTTGTCGATGCGCAGGTTGCTCACAGTGAAGGTCGTGTAACTCAGTCCGTGGCCGAAGGCGAAGGCGGGCTTCGTCTTCTGCTTGTCGGCCCAGCGGTATCCCACATAGATTCCTTCCTTGTACTCCTCGTCAATGATTATGTGGCCCTCACGCCAGTTGCCGGGATAGGTTCCCAGGGCATGGGCTCCCACGTCGTTGAGGCGGTTGTACCAGGTGAAGGGCAGTTTGCCCGAGGGGTTGGCATCGCCCACGAGAATGCTGGCGAACGCCTTGCCTGTCTCGCTGCCGATGAACCAGCCCTGCACGATGGCAGGAACCTTGTCACGCCACGGCATCGCCACAGCATCGCCCGAGATGTTGACAAACACCACGTTCTTGTTCACACGGGCCAAAGCCTCGACCAATGCGTCTTGACCGTAGGGCATGTCCATGTGCTTGCGGTCGTGACCCTCGGAATCCTGGTAGTCGCTCTTGTTCAAGCCGCCGAAGATGATGACATAATCGGCACCTTGAGCCTTGGCAACCGCTTCGGCAATGAGTTCGCTGGCCGAACGGTTTTCGGTCAGTGATTGCTTGGCCACAACGCCATTGTACTCGCCTGTGGTATCACCCACGTAGCCGCGGGCATAGTCCACCTCGATGCCAGTACCTGCCAGGCGAGCCTTGAGCCCCTCAAGGGGCAGGATCTCGTGCTGCACCTTGAGCGAACTGCTGCCGCCGCCGACGGTCATCATCTTGATGGCGTTCTCGCCGACAACGAGCACACGCTTGGCCTTGTTCAGATCCATGGGCAGGACACCGCCCTTGTTCTGCAGCAGCACGATACCGTCCTGGGCAATCTTCATGGCAGCGTCATAGTGGGCCTCGCTGCACAGGAAACCCTGTGCACGCTTGTTGCTCATCGTCGTGCGGAAGAACAGTCGCAGCACGCGGCGCACCTTGTCGTCCAGCTCGCGGGTCGTGAACTTGCCGTCTTGAATCATCTTTTTATAAGGCATTGCCATGAAGTAGGCGTCATAGGCGTTGCTCTCGCCCCAAGACAGACCGTTGGTCCAGCTGCCAAATTCCATGTCCAGGCCGTTCTTGACAGCCATTTCGGTGTCATGGGCGCCGCCCCAGTCACTGACCACCACGCCGTCATACTTCCAATCACCCTTCAGAATCTCGTTGAGGGTGTACTGGTTCTGGCAGCAGTGCTGGTCCTTGTAAAGGTTGTAGGAACCCATGATGCCCCAAGTGTGGCCTTCCTTGACGGCGGCCTCAAATGCTGGCAGATAAATCTCGCGCAGTGCGCGGTCGTTCACGATGACGTTCACCTGGTTACGGTATTCCTCATCGTTGTTCAGGCAGAAGTGCTTCACACAGGCCGATGTGCCCGTGCTCTGCAAGCCTTGGACGTAGGGAACCACCATGCGGGCTGCCAGCAGTGGATCCTCACCCATATACTCGAAATTTCGGCCATTAAGTGGTGTGCGGTTGATGTTCACGCCAGGGCCCAGGATCATGTCCTTGCCACGATAGCGTGCTTCCTCACCCAGGCTGCGGCCATAGAGGCGCGCCAGCTCGGGATTCCACGAGGCTGCCAGACACGTCAGTGCCGGGAAGGCCACGCAGGAGTCGTTGGTCTGACCTGCCTGCTCCCATTCGTCCCACAGGACGTCGGGGCGCACGCCGTGAGGACCGTCGTCGGTCCAGAAGTCAGGCATACCCAAACGCTTCACGCCAGGCGAGGAGAACTTGCTCTGTGCATGGATGACTGCGATCTTCTCGTCGAGCGTCATACGGGCCAGAGCGTCCTCGACGCGTGTCTCGATGGGCAGGGTCTGGTCAAGATACATGGGCATCTGCTGTGTCAGCCCCAGCGACTGGATATAGTCGGCCTGCGGGGTGCAGTGCTCATAGCGGCTGTTTTCCACATATTGCATCAACAGGCGGCGGAAGGTCTCCTGGTCGGGACGAGCCTCGCGCAGTTCCTTGTAGGTGCTGCGGGGAGCCTCGGAGTATTTCACCACGATGCTGTCCCACAGCTCGGGACGTGTGATGCCCATCATGCACGAGCCGTCAATCTTCTTGTAGGGCCAGAAGGTGTAGCCGATGTTGGCCTTCTTCATCACGTCGACCAGCTGCGCCTGCCACTCGTTGGTGTTGTGGCCCGTCTCGCCCATATACATGGGCAGGCCCGTCTTGTCGCGGAAGTCAATGTAATCCTTGATGGCCTCGGCCGTGGCGTCGCCACCGTAGCGGTGACAGGTGTACATGATGTTGTCATCGAAGGTCCAGTCGCTGAACATGTAGAAGTCGGAGTTCCAGCGGGCACCGCCCAGCAGGATTACGTGGTTGGGGTCCACTTGGCGGATGGCCTTGACGGCACGCATGTAGAGCGGCTCAAGCTGCTTATTCAGTTCCTCCTTGTTCTCGAAGTAATGGGCGATAGGCTCGTTCATCAGTTCATAGCCCAGAATCACCGGCTCGTCCTTGTAGCGGGCGGCGATGCGCTGCCAGATGTCGATGAACAGCTGCTGGCTAGGCTCGCTCTCGAACAGCCAGGGATAGCCATGGCCGTCGTCGATGTTGTCGCCCGTCTGTCCGCCCGGACAGTCATGCATGTCGAGAATGAGGTAAAGACCCGTGGCACGGCACCAGTTTACCACCGAATCGATGCGGGCAAAGCCGTCCTGATCCTTGGTACGGCCCATGTAGTCCTCGTCGGTGAAAAGCCTGTAGTTGAAAGGCAGGCGGATGGTGTTGGCTCCCTGGCGTGCGATGAAGGCGATGTCGGCACGGGTGATGTAGTTGTCCTTGAACTGTTGCCAGAAGTCGGCAGCAAAATCAGGGCCTACAGCCTCCTTGATCATCAGGTCGATCATCCACGGCGAATTGGTCTTGCTCAGGCCGAACATGTAACCCTCGGGGTTGAGCCAGTTGCCCAGGTTGGTACCCTGGATATAGAGTTTCTCGCCGTCAGGTTTCACCAGGTCGGTCCCCATGACACGGACAAACCTGTCTTGGGGCTTGGCTTGAAGCCCCAAGGCAAGGATAAGAGAGAGTGTTAATACTATAAAACCTCTCATACAGTCATTTGGGTTTAACAGTTACTTCTTTTGGAAAACGCGTACGTAGTCCACCTCCATTGTGACGGGCAGGGCACTCTCGTCAACGCCCTGAGCTCCGCCCCAGTCACCACCCCATGCGAGGTTGAAGATGACATAGAAGGGGTCGTCATAGGGCCAGTCGTCACGTCCCAGGCCACGGTTGTTGTAGCTCAGTTGCACTTTACCGTCCACATATGTGGTAATGTTCTGGGCTGTCCATTCGATGGCATAGGTGTGGAACTCGCCCTCGGCACCCTTGCAGTACATCTCGTGGGTGACCTGGGTGCCATTGGAGTGGACATGGGCGTTGGCGTGCAGGCTCGACGATACATAGTCGGGGTGGTAACCCACCTCTTCCATGATGTCGATCTCGCCGTCGGCAGGCCATGACTTGAAGTTGACGGGCATCATCCAGAAGGCGGGCCAGGTACCCTTGCCCTTAGGCAACTTGATGCTGGCCTCGATGTAGCCATACTTCCAGCCCGTAGCGCGCTTGGCATAGACACGGCCAGAGTAAATCTTGCCGTTCTCCTTCAGAGCCGTGATGCGCAGGTGACCGTTCCTCACCTCGGTGACAAACTTGCCCTCGGGGGTCTTGTGGTTCACGTAGTTCTGCAACTCGTGGTTGACCCAACCGCTGTTCTGCACCTCATGCACCCAATCGTCGGCATTCAGCTCCGAGCCCTTGTCAAACTCATCATGCCAAACAAGGCTGTAGCCATCGGGAGCATAGTAGGCAGCCTGTTCAGCAGCCTCCTGCGAGACGGTGATGGTCTTGCGGGCAGCACCCGACATGATGGTGACATCGGCAGTGCGTGCATCGGTTGTCGGGTTGGCGGCAACGATGACCTTCAGCGAGCCCGATTGGGATGTCGTGTTCTGGGCATCCAGCGTGACAAAGTCCTTGTCGGCATAAGCGCCCCACTCCTTGCCCGTCGTAGTGACGTTGACGGTGTAAGTGCCGCCGGTGGCAGGAACTGAGATGCTTTCCTGCGAGACCGTGATGGTCCCAGCAGGCTTGGGCTCATCTCCGCTCCCACCGCAGCCCCCAAAGAGGGCTACGGCAAAAGCGAACAGTAGCGTATGAATCATTAACCTTTTCATCTTATTGGGTTTTCAGCTCTCAGTTTTCAGTTCTCAGCTCTCGGTTGAATGCGGATGCCGCTAACAACAGAAAACAGACAACTGAAAACTGATTACTGACGCTTGACAACTATTTGTGCTTTTGGATGATGATGTTGCTGATCTTGGCCTCAAATCCGGCGGGACATCCACCGAAGTCAAAGATCATCTTACCCTGGTCAAACTCAATTTCCTCACCATCGTTTTTGGCCACGACGTTAACGAACTGGAGTACGTTCTCGCCATCCTCAAGGTAGAAGTCACCCTTGTAGCAAAGCGTGTTGGGATCATTGGTCACGTCGGGATCCTTGTTGACCTTGACGGTGGCACTAGCCAGCTCCATATTGGTGGTGATGGTGACGCGCACGTCATAGCCCTGACCCTTCTCAATATGGAGGGGCACACCAGTGATTGAGCACTGGGCCTGCCACTGAGCTACAGTAGCCTGGTTAGCCGTAATGGTATAGACACCATTGGCATAGGAGAAGCCCGGGTCTGCAATCTGTG
>Ga0247609_10000737_pt1 | contig 43125 bp, 35 predicted proteins | sample 172DNAGHGlowgp2_FD_193487 | JGI IMG/M metagenome (GOLD analysis project Ga0247609, IMG submission 193487) | Sheep rumen microbial communities from Palmerston North, Manawatu-Wanganui, New Zealand - 1728 DNA GHGlow gp2 | ecosystem: Host-associated > Mammals > Digestive system > Stomach > Rumen ... | reverse complement strand
TGATTGAAAGTCATCCAACTGTCGCATCAAAAAACAGCCAACTGTCGCATCAAAATAAGTCCAACTGTTGTGTCAAAAATCGGCCAACTGTCGCATTAAAATTTGTTTAAAACGACTGATTATGGAAAATTTTTCGTAACTTTGCACCCAAAATAGTGTAAGATTATGAAATACATCTTTGCGGCAAATAATAACCAACAAAAATAGTGACTTATGAAAGAATTAAAAGGAACGAAGACTGAGCAGAACCTCAAGGAGGCTTTTGCGGGTGAGAGTATGGCGAGAAACAAGTACACGTATTTTGCTTCGCGCGCCAAGAAAGATGGATTTGTGCAGATTGCTTCGATATTTGAGGAGACGGCTGCCAACGAGAAGGAACACGCGAAGATGTGGTATAAGTACCTGAATGGCGGTAGCGTGAGCGATACGAAGGCGAACCTGGCAGATGCTGCCAATGGCGAGAACTTCGAGTGGACGGATATGTATGCCCGGATGGCCAAGGAGGCTCGCGAGGAGGGCTTTGACGAGATTGCTGAGAAATTCGAACTGGTTGGTGCCATCGAGAAGCATCATGAGGAGCGATATCGCAAATTGCTGAAGAACATCGAGGATGCTGTGGTGTTCTCTCGCGAGGGTGATGTCATCTGGCAGTGTAGCAACTGCGGACATATCGTCATTGGCAAGAAGGCTCCTGAGGTGTGTCCAACGTGTGACCATCCGCAGAGCTTCTTCCAGATTAAGGCGGAGAACTTTTGAAGTGGTGAGTGTTATAATCCGCCATCTGTTTGCGTATGTCTGGGATTTTTTGTACTTTTGCGCATTCAAAATGGAATAAGACATGAATTACGAAGAGTTACTGGCGGCCAGGAATGATGGCAAGAAGCATCCGGTGATGCTGCCGATAGGCGGGTTCTATCGTGAGCAGGTGGACGGCAAATGGCGTGGTGTGGTGGACATTCGTGCGGAACTGAACCAGAACATTGCCTTTGCGAAGGCCCTGCAGGCGGAGTGTGAGCGGAACAAGACGCTGGTGGACAAACACCAGCTGCACTTTACGCCTGTGACAGATGATAAGGGTGACGTGACGCGACTGGAGTTGGAACTGGGCAATTACCAGACCTTCGAGCAGCTGCTGATAGACAATCCGGCAGTGGTAGCTGAGAAGGGCTTTATGGATAATGTGCTGACGTCGCTGGCGGATGCTACGACATACTTGCACGAACAGGGCTTGCGACACGTGTGCTATTCGCCCAAGACGGTGTTTGTGCGCAAGGGTGACAACAGTGCGCTGTTGCTGACGCACGGCTCGTTCTATGGCGGACTGAGCGACCAGCAGGCGTTCTACGGCGACGATGCCCGATATGTGGCTCCCGAGGTGTTGAATGGTGGTTCCATAGACGACCGCTGCGATATCTACAGCATCGGTAAGTTCATGCTCAGTCTCTATGACAAGAGCGACCTGCCGCTGGAGTATCGCCCGGCGCTGAAGAAAGCCGTCAGCGAGGCTCCCGAGGACCGTTTCGACACGCCTGCGGATATGGTGAAGGCCATCCAGAAGCGCCGTGCGAGTTTCCGTTCAATCATCACGCTGGTGGCTGCCGTCATTATCACGCTGGTTTGCGTGGGCTTGTATTTCGAGTATTTCCCTGAGACGCAGCCGATAGAGTTTGTGAAACCTGCTCCGCGCACGGCTACCGACGACCTGATAGACGACGGTTTCGACCCTGCGGAGCTGGGTGTGACGAGCGACGGTGATTCGCTGGTTGTGGACGAGGCTGCCGAGCGCGACTTCCAGGCGAAGGCGGAGGAGATATTCCGCAAGCGCTACGAGAAGGAGGCCGACCGCATCCTGTCGAAGATATATAATAAGGAATATATGAGCAACAGCGAGAAGAAATTCATGTCGGAGAGCGAGTCGACCATCGAGGAGCTGATGAAGTCGCAGAGCGAACTGGGTGCCGATGCGGGTTTGACGCCCGAGCGTTCACAGCTGATTGCCACGGAGATTATTGAGCGTATCACGAATCAGAAGAAACAGCAGCTGAATACGAATAGCAGGGCTATTCAGAAATAGTGAGATAAATATAGATAAAAGATAATAGTTGAAATATGAGATCAAGAACAGCAATTTGGTTTGAGTGCAAGATAGCCTACGAGAAAGTGATGGAGGACGGCTTGCAGAAGAAGGTTACGGAGAGTTACGTGGTTGACGCCCTGTCGTTTACGGAGGCTGAAAAACGTATTATGGAAGAAATGTCGAGCTACATCAGTGGCGAGTTTACCATCAAGGACATCAAGATAGCACCGTATAAGGAGATATTCTTCTCGGACGAGGAAATGGCCGACCGCTGGTATAAGGCGAAGTTGCAGTTTATCACCATCGACGAGAAGACGGAGAAGGAAAAGCGTTCGAACGTGAACTATCTGGTGCAGGCCGGCACGCTGAAGGGTGCGGTGAGCAACATCGAGAGCGTGATGGGTACCACGATGATTGACTACGTGATAGCTGCTGTGAACGAGACCACGCTGATGGACGTGTTCGAATACGGCAAGGAAGTGAAGAGTGAAGAATGAAGAGTGAATAATTTGCTTCCGCTGTCATGTACGACGTAAAAGGAAATCTGCGTAAGGTGCTGGCCGATTTGCCACGGGGTGTACATCTCGTGGCCATCAGTAAGTATCATCCCAACGAGTATATCGAGGCTGCCTACGCCGAGGGACAGCGCATCTTCGGCGAGAGCCACGAGCAGGAACTGCGTCTGAAGCACGAGACGTTGCCGAAGGATATCTACTGGCATTTCATCGGCCACCTGCAGACCAACAAGGTGAAGTATATCGTCCCTTACATCACGATGATAGAAGCTGTGGACTCACTAAAGCTGCTGAAGGAGATTGACAAGCAGGCTGCCAAATGCGGACGCACCATTGCCGTGCTGTTAGAACTGCACATCGCTGAGGAGGAGACCAAGTATGGCCTGACGCCCGATGCGCTGTGGCAGCTGCTGGCTGAAGGCAGCTGGCGTCAGCTGCAGCATGTGCGCATCTGCGGACTGATGATGATGGCTTCCAACGTGGACGACATGGAGCAGATACGTTCGGAGTTCCGTCAGGGCCGCGAATTGTTCTATCAGGTCAAGGAACAGTATTTTGCTGATGTCGACTACTTCCGTGAGCGCTCCTGGGGAATGAGCCACGACTACAAGATAGCCATCGAGGAGGGCAGCACTATAGTACGCATCGGCACGACTATCTTCGGTCCAAGAGTTTACTAACCTCTTACCTCTCACCTCTGAAAACATACTGTCCGCGCTGCATGTCGCCCCAATGGATGGCGTGACGGGGACAGTGATGATAACAGGCCAGACAATTTGTACACCGTTCGTTGTGTTGCCACACGGGCGGTGTACCTTTTATGTCGTCGACAGGACATAGCTTGGCACAGAGACCGCACTGGATGCAGGCCTCGGCATCGACCCAGAAGTGACGGTCGGTGATGAGGTGTTTGTTGTAGTAACCGCCAATGATGTAGGTGTAGGTAAAGGGAATGGCACCTTTCACCAGTTCCTCCACGTCGCGCTGGCATTCCTTGACAACCTGGCAGATATGTGTCATTCGCTGACGGGCAGCATTGACCTTCCGGAGGGCTTTCTCGTCGGTGTCGAGATGAAGAAACGAGAAGCAGACGTTCGATTCGGGCATCACGATGGCAAAGCGTGCATCGGTGTGTAACCCTTTCTGCGACAGCTCTTTATCGAAGATGCGCATGGCATATCCCATGTTGTCGCCGCAGGTTGTGAGGGCGTAGATGTAAGATGGTTGATGGGTGATGTCTGAGGGCTGAAGGGTGAAGGTGGCCTTGCGGATGAATTCGCGGACAATACGTGGCGGTTGCCAGCCGTGGGTGGGAAAGCAGAATCCCAGTCGTTCGCCGTCCTTCAATGTATAGTGGAGCTCGCCTTTGCCGAGTTCGTCAGGTATAAAGCGCAGTTCGTCGCCTGTCGCTTCCGCCAGCTGCTGGGCTGCCCAGCGGGTGTTTCCAGTACCAGTGAAATAGAATATCATAGGGCGGTCCTCCTCTTGAATTCTGCACAGGTGATGGCTGTCGCTATGGCCACATTGAGGCTTTCGGCCGTGTGGTCGCCAGTATGGTAGTTGGGAATGAGCAGGCGGTGAGTAATCTTCTCCCTGACGGCCTCCGAGATGCCGTTGCCTTCGTTGCCCATGACGATGATGCCGTCGGCAGTGAGGGACTGTTCGTAGATGTTTTTGCCGTCGAGCAGGGTGCCGTAAACAGGACACTGGCACTTGGCAAACAGTTCCAGCAGGTCACAATATATAATATGTACGTGTGCGAGGCTGCCCATAGTGGCTTGCACGACCTTGGGATTATAGACATCGGCTGTATCCGGTGAACAGTAAATGGTGTCGATGCCAAACCAGTCGGCAATGCGGATAATGGTACCGACGTTGCCTGGATCCTGTACGCCATCGAGAGCGAGGGAGAGGGATGAGGGCTGAGGGATGATGTCAGATGGATGATGTAAGATGTCTGAGGGCTGAGCGGGAATCTGGAACAGCGCCAGCACCTCTTGCGGATGTTGTAGGAAACTGATGCGACGCAGTTCCTCTTCTGTAATCAGTCGTGCGTCAGGGCGTTCAGTGGTCGAAAAGACGGAGTGGGGCAGGAATCCAGCCTGCAACAAATCGCCTACGACCTTCGGTCCTTCTGCCACGAAGAGGTTCTCGCGCCGGCGGTTCTTCTTCAGCTCCAGCGAGCGAATGAGCTTGATTTGGTTTTTGCTAATCATGTTTTTTGCATTATTTGTGTGCAAATTTACAAAAAATTTCGTACCTTTGCGCTCAAATGAAGCAGTTTTTTTTCATTGCCGCCCTGTTGGTCTTGATTTTGACCTCGTGTTCAGAGACGAAATACGTTGCTGAAGGCGACTATCTGTTGGACAAGGTGCATATAAAAAGCGATGCTCCGGTTCGTGGCCTGACCACTACCGAGATGAGGGATTACATCCGCCAGACTGGCAATTCGCGTTGGTTCTCTGCTGCCAAGATTCCCCTCTATACTTATTCCCTTTCCGGTCGCGATACGTCACGTTGGGTGAATCGCATGCTGCGCAACATAGGAGAGGCTCCAGTGCTCTATGACTCGTTGCAGACACAACAGTCAATCAGGAGTCTGCAAACCCAGCTACAGAATATGGGTTATCTGCGTGCTACAGTAGATGCCACAAATACAACCAAAGGCCGTAAACTTCGTACCACCTATCAGGTTCATCCAGGTCCCATCTATTCCCTCCGCCACATCGAATACGACATTCAGGACACGATCATTGCCCAAATCCTTGAAGTGGACAAACCCGAGAATCGTGGCTTGCACCGCGGTATGACTTTCAGCATTGAGACTCTCGACGCTGAACGCAAGCGTATCACACAACTGCTGACCAATACGGGCTATTACCGTTTCAACAAGGATTTCATCACGTATAGAGCTGATTCCGTGCCGGGAACAACCGGTATTGACATCACGCTGGTGCTTCACCGCTTCCGCAACAATCAGGTGACAGATGCCATTCATCAGCAATACACCATTCGCGATATCCGCTTCCACAGTGGCAATGCTGACGATACGATTATCCATCTGCGCCCCAAGGTGCTGCGTAACAATACCTACATTCGCACGGGAGACCTCTATTCGGCGGCCGACCAACAGACGACATACAACCATTTCGGACGTCTGGGGGCTATACGTTATACGAACATCAGTTTTCAGGAAGATCCCGAAAAGCGACAACTCGACTGCGATATCCAGCTCAGTACCAACAAGCCGTCGTCCATCTCGTTCCAACCCGAGGGTACAAATACGGCTGGTGATTTAGGCTTTGCCGCCTCGCTGACCTATCAGAACCGCAATATCTTCCGTGGTTCCGAACTGCTGACGGTAGAGTTGCGTGGCGCCTACGAAGCTATCAGGGGGCTTGAGGGCTATTCCAACTCCGACTTCTTGGAATATAGCTTGCAGACGAGTTTGTCGTTTCCGCGATTCATAGCACCATTCCTAAGCAGGTCCATCCGTCAGCGCATCAATGCCTCGTCCGAAGTGTCGCTGATGGTCGATTTGCAGAACCGCCCTGAATTTCTTCGCCGTGTGTTGAATGCCAGCTGGCGCTACAAGTGGAACAACCCCAACCATCACGACCGTTATCAGATTAACCTGCTTGAGTTGAACTACATCTCCATGCCCTGGATTAGTGATACTTTCAGAGAAGAATATCTGGATGATGCCGAGAATCGGAATTCGCTGTTGCTCATTAACTATTCCGACCTCTTCATCATGAACACCGGGTTCCGATATACCTATAACAACGGCCGATATGCCATCAAAACGAACATTGAGACGGGTGGTAACCTGTTGGATTTGCTGGCACATGTCTTCGGTTTCCATAAGAATGATGAGGGACAGTATACTTTTCTGGATGTGGCCTTTGCACAATATGTGAAAGGTGATGTGGACTATACGCGTAACTTCCAGCTCGGCTATCGTCGTCAGTTGGTGCTTCATGCGGGTTTGGGTATTGCCTATCCCTATGGCAACTGTAGTGTGCTGCCGTTCGAGAAGAGCTATTTCTCGGGCGGTGCCAATAGTGTGCGTGGATGGAGTGTGCGCACCTTGGGCCCCGGAAACTATTCCGGCGACGACGGTAATATCATCTATGTATATCATACTGGCGATATGAAACTCGACTTGAACATGGAGTATCGTGCTCACCTGTTCTGGAAGTTGGATGGTGCGCTGTTTGTGGATGCTGGTAATATTTGGAACATTCGTGATTATGAGGATGTGCCGGGAGGACAGTTCAAGTTATCAGAATTCTGGAAACAGATAGCCGCCAGCTATGGTCTTGGACTGCGCCTGAACTTCGACTATTTCATCTTGCGTTTTGACATGGGTATGAAGGCTGTCAACCCTGCATACAAGAATAGTCGCGAGCATTTCCCGATAATTCACCCGAAACTCAGTCGCGACTTTGCTTTTCACTTCGCGGTAGGCCTTCCATTCTAACTTTCCAATCCCCGTCGCGTTTCACGATGGTAACAAGGAAGCGCCCTTCCTGCTGTAATTCGGCAGGTGCTCCGACAGCGGTAGCCTTTAGAAAATTCCTGACTGTCAGGGTGACGACGCGCAGGGTGTCGTTGGCTATGGTGAAGTAGTCTGCTGCACTGACTGTGGCACCGCCATTCACCAGCTTCAAGTCCTCCTCTGTCGTGTTCGATGCAGCAAAGCGTAACCACTTGTCGCTTTCAGCTGTTGCGTTTGTGGCAGCATCTTTGAAGTCGCAGTTGAAGTAAGCCTCCGCCCAGTCGGTAGCGGTGTTCAGCGCCTCGCTGTCTCCGTCGAATCCCGTGTTGCAGCTTACGGTTATCGCGGCCGTCAGAAGAAATAGAAATAGTCTCATAAACGTGAAATAAGTAAATTTTTCTGCAAAGATACAAAAAACTCTTAATTCTTGTCTCTTAATTCTTAACTTTTTTATACCTTTGCACAAATTTTGGCATGAGTGTATGATGAAGTTCATCTCTTTTGGTAGTGGAAGCAGTGGAAACTGCTACTTGCTTACCACTCCGAATGATGCCCTGCTGATAGACCTCGGTATAGGTTTGCGAGGGTTGAAGAAAGATTGTCGTGAATACGGCTTCAGTCTTTCTCAGGTTCATCATGTGCTCATCACCCACGACCATGCTGACCACATCAAGTCCGTTGGTTCGTTCAGCAACGACTATCACATTCCTGTTTACGCTACCCGTGATGTACATATTGGCATTAATCGCAACTATTGTATCACACAGAAGATTCCTTCCGAGCTGGCTCGCGTTATTAACAAAGGCGAGACCATCCAGATAGGAGACTTCCAGGTGACACCGTTCGGTGTTCCTCACGACAGCAGCGATAATGTGGGCTATTTCATTGAGGCCGAGGGGACTAATTTCTGCATTATGACCGATGTCGGCAGGGTGACTGACGAAATGAAAGAATACATTCGTCGTGCGCGCCATCTGGTGATTGAAGCCAATCACGACGAGGAAATGGTGATGAGTGGTCCCTATCCGCAGTTCCTGAAGACGCGCATCCTCTCGGAGACCGGTCACCTCAGCAACCGCAACTGTGGATTGGCATTGGTTGAGAATATGACAGAGAATATGCGCAATGTATGGTTGTGTCATCTCAGTGAGGAGAACAACCATCCTGAACTGGCCCGCAAGACTGTTGAAAGTGTGTTGCGTGATTTTGGAATTATTGCCGGAGTGGACTTCCATTTGGAGGTTCTCAAGCGCAATTCTCCCAGCGGAATCTTCGAACTTGATTAGCTGAAACGAAAAAAATTATAAAAATCTGCACACTTGTGTAGGTCGTTTCGATTTTTTGTTGTATCTTTGCAAAGCTATTTGTGTTTTCACGACTATGGACCATATAAGAAATTTCTGCATCATTGCACATATCGACCATGGGAAGTCGACGCTGGCCGACCGTCTGCTGGAGTTTACCAAGACCATCCAGGTGACGGAAGGACAGATGTTGGACGACATGGAACTGGAACGTGAGCGCGGCATCACCATCAAGAGCCACGCCATCCAGATGGAGTATATGTACAAGGGTGAAAAATATATTCTAAACCTCATTGACACCCCGGGACACGTCGACTTCTCCTACGAAGTCAGCCGTTCTATTGCAGCTTGTGAGGGTGCCTTGCTGGTGGTTGATGCCACTCAGGGTGTGCAGGCTCAGACCATCTCGAATCTCTATTTGGCCATTGACAATGACCTTGAGATTATTCCCGTCATCAACAAGATTGATATGCCGTCGGCTATGCCTGACGAGGTGGAAGACGAAATCGTAGACCTCATTGGTTGCGACCCTGATGACATCATTCGTGCCTCAGGAAAAACCGGCGAGGGCGTTGAGGACATCCTGAATGCTGTTGTCGAGCGCATTCCTCATCCCGAGGGTGACGAGCAGGCTCCGCTGCAGGCGTTAATATTCGACTCGGTGTTCAATTCGTTCCGCGGCATCATAGCCTACTTCAAGATTAACAATGGCGTGATTCGCCAGGGCGACAAGGTGAAGTTCTTCAATACCGGAATGGAGTACGACGCTGACGAGGTAGGCGTATTGAAGATGGACATGATTCCCCGAAAGGAACTTCGGACGGGTGAGGTAGGCTACATCATTTCGGGTATCAAGAACGCCAAAGAAGTGAAGGTCGGCGATACCATTACGCATATCGACCGTCCTTGTAACAAGGCCATTGAGGGCTTCCAAGAGGTCAAACCAATGGTGTTTGCCGGTGTCTATCCCATTGATCCGACGGATTATGAGAACCTGCGTGCCTCGTTGGAGAAACTACAACTGAACGATGCCTCGCTGACGTTCGTTCCTGAGACCTCTGTGGCTTTGGGCTTCGGTTTCCGTTGCGGTTTCTTGGGCCTGCTCCACATGGAGATTGTGCAGGAGCGACTGGACCGTGAGTTCGACATGGACGTTATTACCACGGTTCCTAACGTTACCTATATGTGCTATACGAAGCAGGGTGAGGAGAAAGAGGTACACAACCCCTCCGGATTGCCTGACCTGACGATGATTGACCACATTGAGGAGCCTTACATCAAGGCCTCGATTATCACTGCAGCTGACTATATCGGTCCCATCATGACATTATGTCTCGACAAACGTGGTGAACTCATAGATCAGCAGTATGTCAGTGGTGGACGTGTGGAATTGCGTTTCATGTTGCCGCTGGGCGAAATCGTCATTGACTTCTACGACAAACTCAAGAGTATCTCGAAGGGTTATGCGTCGTTCGACTATCATGTCGACTCATTCCGCCCGTCGAAACTCGTCAAACTCGATATTCTGCTCAATGGTGAACCTGTTGATGCGCTGTCGACGCTGACTCATGCGGACAATGCCGTCACTTTCGGTCGCCGTATGTGTGAGAAATTGAAGGAACTCATTCCGCGCCAGCAGTTCGACATTGCCATTCAGGCCGCCATCGGAGCCAAGATCATTGCCCGCGAGACGGTGAAACAGGTACGAAAGGACGTGACGGCCAAGTGTTATGGTGGTGACGTGAGCCGTAAGCGAAAACTGCTGGAGAAGCAGAAACGAGGTAAGAAGCGCATGAAGCAAATCGGCAATGTGGAGGTGCCTCAGAAAGCCTTCCTTGCCGTGCTGAAACTTGACTAAGTACTTAGAGAACAGAAACTAATAACAATCTAAATAAGGAAATAGAAAGAATATGACTACAATCGGACTGACAACAAGAGACGTGGCGCGTGAATTGGCTCGCCGCTACAGTACCATGACCCATGAGGAACTGGATGCGTTAGAAGGCATTCTGATTCCAAAGAAGTTTCAAAAGGGTGAAATCATCCTCCGCGAGGGTGAAGTCTGCGAAAACATCTATTGGGTAGCCAAAGGATTGGTACGCCAGTTCTACTACAAGAATGGCAAGGAACTGACTGAGTATATGGCTACCGAGAACAATATCGTGATGAGCATCGAGAGCCTGTTCACCGAGAAACCTTCTGCCCAGCAGATGGTGGCCTTGGAACCTACCATTCTCTTTGCACTACCCAAGCGCGAACTGGAGCACGAGGCTGTTCGTAACGTCAATATCCAGATGCTCTATCGTAAGATTCTGGAGGAGTCGCTCATCATTTCGCAGGTACATGCCGATATGCTGCGCTTCGAGTCGGCTCAGGAACGCTATTCGAAACTCGTCAAGCGTTCGCCACAGTTGGTGTTGCGTGCTCCGCTGGTGTATATTGCCAGCTATCTGCAGATGACTCCCGAGACACTGAGTCGTGTTCGCACTTCTGTCTTGATGGGCGATAAGAGCGACAAAGACTGATGTGTCTTCTGCAGCATCTGAAACTATAACAAACTACTAAACGTAAACATATCTGGGAATACCTGACTGAGATGGTCGGGACTTTCCTTGAACAGTCCGAAAAGGGCGCTGCCTGAGCCAGACATGGCCGCATAGGTGGCGCCCATATTATATAGCTGCTGTTTCACTTGCGCTAATTCGGAATGTACGGCAAAGACGCTCTCCTCGAAGTCGTTTACTAGTTCCTCCTTCCATGTTTCCACAGGCTGCATCACCACTTCGCGACAGTTGTTCTGCGGATAGTGAGGATGGATGCGTGCAAAAGCCTCTTTCGTCGGCACGGGAATGTCGGGACGAACCACACCGATATACCATTTGCTCAGGTCGAGGCTGATATCCTCCAATCGTTCGCCGATACCTTCGGCATAGCACGGACGGCTCTTGATGAAGAACGCGCAATCGGCACCTAACCGTGCGGCATAGTCCATCATCTTTTGCTCGCTCAACCCCAAATGGAACATGTCGTTCAGCAGCAGAATCATATAGGCGCAGTCACTCGAACCGCCGCCCATACCGGCTTGTGTGGGTATTCCTTTCCATAGGTGGGCATGACAACGGGGCAGGGTAGGGAAGTCTTCTTTCAGCAATCGGTAGGCCCTGACCACCAGGTTCTTCTGCTCGTCACCTTCTATATGGATGTTCGTCGTTTTCAGGTCGCAGTCAACGTCTGATGGGAATCCTTCGTCCATGGGCATAACCTCCAGCGCATCCTTGATTGGCACAGGATAAAATACCGTCTCCAAATTATGATAACCGTCGGGGCGTTTCTCTACGACGTTCAGTCCCAGATTAATCTTTGCAATAGGATAGACTATCATAGCGGTAAATAAATAACGTATTTTTCCTTAAACCACTCCTCGCTGAACCATTGGCTGATGTCTGCCGTATCTACAATCCTGCGGAATGGCTGCAGTTCGGCATCCAGTGTGCCGCCTTTCAAGCAGATAATGCCGTTGGGAAGTGCGTTGCGGCTCTCTTTGGCCACATTCTTGCGTACGATTCGCTCCAAGTCGGGCAGTGGCATCACCGCACGGCTCACAATGAAATCGTAGCGTTCCCGTTCGTCTTCGCCACGCAATTGGACGGGTTCACAATTCTCCAGCCCAACAGCCTTTGCCACCTCTTGAGCCACACGGATTTTCTTTCCTGTTCCGTCGATAAGCTTAAACTGGCACTCAGGAAACATAATGGCCAGCGGAATACCTGGAAAGCCACCGCCAGTACCGAAGTCTAAAATCTTCGTTCCTGCCTTGAAATGCAACATTCTTGCAATCGCCAGCGAATGCAGCACATGGTGTTCGTACAAGTTGTCGATGTCCTTGCGTGAGATGACGTTGATTTTCGCGTTCCAGTCTCGATACAAATCGTCCAACAGCTCATACTGTCCCAGCTGTTTTTCCGTCAGTTCCGGAAAGTATTTCTTGATGATTTCTGCTTTCATGCTGACAAAGGTACAAATAAATGAGTAATGAACCAAAGGTTTTGGATTATTTTTTTGGTATTTTGCTTGCTTATTTGTAACTTTTCGCTATGCGAGAAGATACTTTCGCTCGAAAGAACAAAGAAAAACGAGTTTTCCTTTGGTTCTTTACTCGCTTATTTGTATCTTTGCAGAAAATTTCGCAATCGATGAAAAGAATATTTATCCTTTCCGCACTTTTGGCTGTCGGTATGACCGCTGGAGCACAAGACAAGCTCTACAGCGATGAGTTTCCACTTGGTGATGTGACATTGTTGGACGGACCGCTGAAGAAGGCCCGTGACCTGAACGTCAGCGTACTATTGAAGTACGACAACGATCGTCTGTTGGCACCTTATCTGAAGGAGGCGGGACTGACGCCCAAAGGAAAGTCTTATCCCAACTGGGACGGATTGGACGGACATGTCGGAGGACACTATCTGACGGCGATGGCTATCAATGCTGCTACGGGAAGCAAGGAGTGTAAGGAACGCTTGGATTATTGGATTAGCGAGTTGCAACGCTGTGCTGATGCCAATGCCAAGAACCATCCCGAATGGGGCAAGGGCTATGTAGGCGGTGTTCCCGGCAGCGACCGCATCTGGTCGGCATATAAGAAGGGAAACTTCGGACCCTATTACGGCGCGTGGGTGCCGTTCTACAACCTACATAAGATGTATGCCGGTCTGCGCGATGCCTGGGTATATTGCGGCAACGAACAGGCCAAGCAGCTGTTCCTTGGTTTCTGCGACTGGATTATCAATCTGACAGCAGACCTCAGTGACGCTCAGGTGGAGCAAACACTGCATACAGAGCACGGCGGCATGAACGAGGTACTGGCTGACGCCTACGCCATCACAGGCGATAGGAAATATCTGAACGCGGCCCGTCGTTTCTCGCACAAGCGGCTGCTACAGCCTTTGTCACAGCGGCAGGACTGTCTGGATAATCTGCACGCCAACACGCAAGTGCCGAAAGTTGTGGGTTTCGAGCGTATTTCGGAACTCTCGGGTGACGAAGTGTACCATAATGCCAGCGCTTACTTCTGGGACATCGTGACCGGAGAAAGGTCACTCGCGTTCGGCGGCAATAGTCGTCGCGAACACTTCCCCAGCAAAGAGGCCTGTCAGGATTTTGTCGAGGATATCGACGGTCCCGAGACGTGTAACACCAACAATATGTTGAAATTGACCGAGGAACTGCACCGCCGCAATCCCGAGGCTCGCTATGCGGACTTCTATGAGTTGGCCACCTTCAACCATATTCTTTCGAGCCAACATCCGGAACATGGCGGCTACGTTTATTTCACGTCGGCCCGTCCGCGTCACTACCGTAACTATTCTGCGCCCAACGAGGCGATGTGGTGTTGCGTGGGAACAGGTATGGAGAATCACGGTAAATATGGGCAGTTCGTCTATACCCACGTTGGTGATGCCCTGTTTGTGAACCTCTTTGTGGCTTCCGAACTGAATTGGAGGGAAAAGGGTGTCCAACTCCGTCAAGAAACGGCGTTCCCCTATAGCGAAACCAGCAAGATTACCATTACGCAGGGCAAAGGCAAATTTGCGCTTCAGATTCGTTACCCTGGTTGGGTGAAGCCGGGGCAGTTCTCGGTGAAAGTGAATGGTCAGCCTGTGCAGATCATCACTGGCCCGTCATCCTACGTTACCATTGACCGCCAATGGAAGAAAGGCGACGTGGTGGACATCAACTTCCCTATGTACAACAGTGTGAAGTATCTGCCCAACCTGCCGCAGTATATTGCTTTGATGCACGGTCCTATCATGCTTGCTATGAAGACTGGCACCGAGGATTTGGTTGGTCTGATTGCCGACGACAGCCGTTTCGGACAGTTGGCAGTGGGTAAGAAACTGCCCATCAATGAGGCACCGATCCTGATTAACAATCATATTGACGACATCGCCAACCATTTGCAACCCATTGCCGGCAAGCCCCTGCACTTCACGTTAAACACCAAGATGGTGAACGAGATACGCAACGAGCTGATGCCGTTCTTCGAATTGCACGATGCACGCTATATGATGTATTGGCTGGCTCTGACGGAGGATAGCTATCAGGGCTATCTGGACAATCTGGCCAAGCAGGAACAGGAGCGTCAGGCTTTGGAGGCGCGCACAACCGATAAAGTTCAGCCTGGCGAGCAACAGCCTGAGAGCGATCACTTTATGGAGACTGACGATTCGTTCGTAGGTAATACCAACGACGTGTTCTTCCGTGACGCTCGTGACGGTCATTATTTCAGTTATCTGATGCAAACGGGCGGAGAAACCGACCTCTCGCTGCGTCTGAAGTATTGGGGTGTTGGCGAGTGGAAGAGCCATGAGTTCGACATCTTCGTTGATGACGTACTGGTGACATCGGTGAACAACACGGGTAAGTATCGCATCTCCGAGTTTAAGTACGAGACCTATCCCGTTCCCGCCGAGTTGCTGAAAGGTAAAACGCAGGTACGCGTAAAATTTGTTGCCAAGCCCCGCAAGCAGATTGGAGAAATCTACGAGGTGAGACTGGTGAAGGGAAATTGAAAATAGTTTTAGAGAACGATTATTCATGAAACGGTTTTTTGTTGGTTTGGTCTGCAGCATGTTGTTGATAGCATGCGGAGGCAGTAAGACGGGAGTAACCGAGGATGTGGTCCCGGCAGATTCTGTGCAGACGACGAGTGTAGATTCTACCGCCAACGACAGTATTGCCGACCTGTTGGCAAACATCCCGATGCCCAAGGCCGCTGACGAGTTGTTCGACGACTTTATCTTCAACTTTGCGGCGAATAAGTCGTTGCAGATGGAGCGTATTCTCTTTCCGCTGAAGACGACGAAAGCTGGCAAGGAAGGGAAGATTGAGAAGGGCGAGTGGAAGATGGAACGTTACTTTATGCGCCAGGACTACTACACGCTGCTGTTCGATAGTGAGAAACAGATGGAAGTGGTGAAGGACACGTCGCTGAACCATGCGATAGTAGAGATGATATACTTCAACACAGGAGCCGTGGTGCAACATATCTTTGACCGTCTTCGTGGCGCTTGGATGCTGACGAGCATCAATACTATCCCCATTAGCCAATCGACGAACGCATCGTTCCTGGAGTTTTACCACCAGTTTGCGACAGATCATGATTTTCAGTTGGAGAGTCTGAACGAAACCATAGAATTTGAGGGTCCAGACCCCGATGACGACTTTGCACGCATGGAAGGGCTGATATCTTCGGACACATGGGAGGCATTCGCACCTGAGTTGCCTCAAAAGATGATTTTCAACATCATTTACGGTCAGCCCCACAAGAGTGGCAACAAGAAAATCTTTGTGCTGCGCGGCATAGCAAACGGTATGGAGTTGGAGATGGGGTTTGTGAAGAAAGACGGTAAATGGAAATTGACGAAGCTGACGACGTAAGATGTCTGATGTCAGAGGTAAAAAGTAAGAGGTAAGGATGAAAGATATAAGCAACTACAGCCTGAAGGAGCATAACACGTTTGGCATTGAGGCACGGTGCACGAGGTTCTTGGAATACTGTACTGTGGATGAGGCGCGTGACGTGGCTGCTATTTTGCGAGAGACAGAAGATCCCTATATAATAATAGGTGGGGGCAGCAACCTACTGTTGACTCGCGACTTCGAGGGTGTTGTGGTTCACTCCGCATTGATGGGTGTCGATATCGACGGTTGCAGGATGACCTGCGGCAGCGGTATGGAATGGGATAGGATAGTGGCAATGGCAGTAGAGCACGGACTCTATGGTGCCGAGAACCTGTCGTTGATTCCTGGCGATGTAGGAGCCAGTGCCGTGCAAAACATTGGAGCCTATGGTGTCGAGGCGAAAGACCTGATAGTCGAGGTTGAAGCCATTGAGATTGCTACGGGACAGTTGCGGCAGTTTAGCAATGCCGACTGCCAATATGGTTATCGCGACAGTCGTTTCAAGCACGACTGGAAGAACCAGTATCTGATGACTCACGTAACATACGCGTTGCAATCGACGTTTGAGCCCAAGTTAGATTACGGCAATATCCGTGCCGAGCTGGAGCGTAGGGGTATCAGCAATCCTACGGCGGCGCAGTTGCGTGCCGTCATCATCGATATCCGCAATGCCAAGTTGCCCGACCCCAAAGTAACGGGTAATGCAGGCAGTTTCTTTATGAATCCTGTGGTAAGTCGCGAGAAATACGAATCGCTGGCAGCGCAGTATGAAGACATACCTCATTATACGATTGACAGCGACCACGAAAAGATTCCGGCTGGTTGGATGATAGAACAATGTGGCTGGAAAGGCCGTTCGCTGGGACGTGCCGGAGTTCACGACAAACAGGCGCTAGTGCTCGTCAACCGAGGCGGTGCCACTGGTGCGGAAGTTGTAACGCTGTGTAAAACCATCCGCAAGGACGTCCGCGAGAAATTTGGAATTGACATACATCCGGAAGTGAATATCGTTTAATGGTTAACGGTTATTGTTGAATGATGAAACTGACTTTTTTAGGAACGGGAACCTCGTGTGGCGTGCCGACTATCGGTTGCCAATGCTACACGTGCAGCAGTACGGATGCAAAGGACAAGCGTCTGCGCTGTTCGGCACTCGTCGAGACTGAACAGACACGGCTGCTCATCGACTGCGGTCCCGATTTCCGTCAGCAGATTATGAACCAGCCGTTCCGGAAGATTGACGGTATCCTGATTACCCACGCCCATTACGACCACATGGGAGGAATGGACGATATCCGCCCTTACTGTCAGTTTGGCGAAATCAATGTCTATGCCGACCCGATAGCACGTCAAGGGATGCTGCAGATGTTGCCATACTGTTTTGCCGAACATCGCTATCCAGGCGTTCCGGCCATCCAGTTACACGAGATTCATCCACACGAAAAATTGACGATTGGTGATCTCGACATCATGCCATTCCAAGTGATGCATCACGACCTGCCGATATTGGGTTTCCGCATTGGTCCGCTGGCATATATCACGGATATGAAGACCATTGACGACGGAGAACTCGATTACATCATAGGAGCCGAAGTGCTTGTGGTCAACGCCTTACGACAAAAGCCTCACCACTCGCACCAGACGCTGGATGAAGCCGTGGATTTTGCCCGACTGATAGGAGCACGTCAGACGTGGCTCATCCATTCGAGTCACGACATTGGGCGTCACGAAGAGGTGAATGCCTCGTTGCCGAAAGACATCCAAATGGCCTACGACGGACAAGAGATAGAGATTTAAGAATTGATAATGGATATTTGATAATTGTGAATTGATTAGATATGAAACGAATATTGCTTTTAGCGACTGTGATGATGGCTGGGGTTTATGCGCTGGCTTGTACTAATTTTATTGTAGGCAAGAAAGCCTCGGTGGACGGCAGTGTTATCTGTTCGTATAATGCCGACTCGTATGGTGCCTTTATGTGGCTGTACCACTATCCCGCTGGCAAGCACACGAAAGGCGAGATGCGAAGGATTTATGAGTGGGACACCAACAAATACCTTGGGGAAATTCTCGAGGCTGAAGAGACCTACAACGTCGTCGGTAACATCAACGAGTGGCAGGTAACCATTGGCGAAACGACTTATGGAGGCCGTGAGGAAATGGTTGACTCGACAGGCATAATAGATTATGGTTCATTGATTTATATTGCTCTGCAACGCTCAAAGAACGCCCGCGAAGCCATCCAAATAATGACCACATTGGCGGAGCAATACGGTTATTGTAGCGAGGGCGAGACGTTTACCATTTGTGACCCTGAGGAGGCATGGATTATGGAGATGCAGGGTTGTGGCCCCGACCGCAGCGTATCGAAAGAACGTGTCGTATGGGTTGCTCGCCGCATTCCCGATGAGGCTATCTGCGGCCATGCCAACCAGAGCCGCATTGGCGTGTTCCCCCTGAAGGATAAGGAAAACGTGCTGTATTCGAAGAACGTCATCAAGTATGCTCGTAAGATGGGATGGTTCAGTGGCAAGGATGAGGAATTCTCGTTTAAGAATGCTTATGCCTTCCCCGATTTCAGTGGTCGCCGCATTTGCGATGCCCGCGTGTGGAGCTTCTTCAATCACCACGTGAAGGGAATGGACCGCTATCTGCCTTGGGCGTTGGGTAAGGATAAGGATGCTGAGGATATGCCGCTGTGGGTCATTCCCGACAAGAAGGTGAGCGTGCAGGATGTTATCAACGACATGCGAGACCACTTTGAAGGTACACCGCTTGCCATCGACTCGACGGATATCGGTGGCGGCATCTGGCAAATGCCTTATCGTCCCACACCTTTATATTATAAGGTAGACGGAAAAAAATACTTCAACGAACGTCCGACGTCGACGCAGCAGACCGCTTGGACCTACGTCTCGCAGATGCGTTCGTGGATGCCCCGCGAGGTTGGAGGTTGTTTCTGGTTTGGCAACGACGACGGCAATATGGTGGCATATACTCCCATCTACTGTTCGATGACCGAGCAGCCCGAGTGTTACAATACTCCGGGTGCTGACGAGGTGACGTTCTCTATGAAGAATGCCTACTGGGTGGAAAATTGGGTCAGCAATATGGTTTATCCGCGCTATTCGATGCTGTTCCCGTCGCTGAAGGCCGTTCGCGACTCCCTGCAGAATGCCTACTTTGCCCAGCAGCCCGACATCGAGGCCAAGGCCATGAAGATGGAACCCGCCGAGATGCAGCGATTCCTCAATACCTATAGCGTCCAGCAGGCTCAGCAGATGCTCGAACGCTGGCGTCAGCTGGCCTTCTATCTCGTAGTGAAATACAACGATATGGCCGTGAAACCCGATGAGAACGGTGTCTTCAAGCGTTCGAAATACGGACTCGGCGCTACCGTTCGTCGTCCCGGTTTTGCCTCCGGCTACGCTCGTGAACTCATTCGTCAAACAGGAGATCGCTACGTCGTCCCAGAATAAATTGTCAAATAATAAAATAGTCAAATAATATGACGCTCATTATAGTAACAATGCTCATTCTGGCCTATGTGCTTATAGCCACAGGTCATCTGACGGGAGTCAACAAGGCCGCCATTGCCATGTTCCTCGGAACAGTAGGGTGGGTGGTTTACGTCTGTTGGGGTGCCGATTTTGTGGCCGACCAACATCCGCAGGATTATCAGGAGTGGCTCAATGGTGCTGTGCCGACTAGCGAGACGGTCAAGTTGTTCATTTACAATAACGTGTTTCTGAACTACGTCGGCAAGGCGGCGGCTATTGTCATGTTCCTGCTGGCCACGATGTCGATAGTGGAAATTCTCAACAACAACGGCTGTTTCGACTTCATCACCGAATGGATTCGTACGCGCAACTCGAAACGCCTGTTGTGGACCATTACCATCGCGACGTTCATCCTATCGGCAAACCTCGACAACCTCACGACGGCAACGATGATGCTGGTCATCATGCATAACATCTTGCAAAACTCCCGTCAACGCATGTTGGTGGGTTCGGCCATCGTCCTTGCCGCCAATGCGGGAGGAAGCTTTACGGTCATTGGTGACCCTATCGGACTGATACTCTGGGATGGTGGTGCCGTGACGGCTAGCCGTTTCTCAGCCTACTTGCTCATTCCTGCTTTGGTGGCGTGGATCATCCCTACCATCCTGATCAACCGTCAGTTGCCCGACCGTCTCGACACGGCCTGGAACCCTTCGCCCTACCGTGGCGACGACACGCGTCTGAACCGCTGGCAGCGTGTGGTGATGCTCATCGTGGGCATTGGTGGATTGTGGTTTATCCCCACCTTCCACAACATCACCAAGCTGGCTCCCTTCCTCGGCGCGCTGTGTGTGCTGTCGGTATTGTGGGTGGTCAACGAAGCCTTTAATCGCAAGCTGATGAATGCCGACCAGATGGCCCAGCGCCGCATTCCGCGCGCCTTGCAGTATGGTGCCATCCAGCAGATGCTGTTCGTCATGGGCATTATGTTAGGTATGGGAGTAGTCACCGAAACAGGCGTATGGAGTGACGTGGCAGCATGGTTCGATACCTACGTTCATGACATCTGGCTTTTAGGTATTCTGGCGGGAATGCTCAGCTCCGTCGTCGACTCGTTCACCATCGCCATTTCCAACATCTCGCTCTACACATTGGGTGGGGGAGCACTCGGCACCAACGGCGCCTATTGGAGTGTCGTGGCTTACACGACGGCCATCGGCGGTTGCCTGTTGACGATTGGTAGCATCAGCGGCCTGGCCCTGATGAAGATGGAGCACGTTCAGCTTGGTTGGTATGTAAAGCACATGACGCCCAAGGTGTTGCTGGGCTGGATAATTGGCTTCATCATCCTCTGGCTGGAGATGAATATGTTCTATGTAATATAAGAAAATGGGCTCACCTTTTGGTGGGCTCGATTTTTTTTCGTAATTTTGCACGCGTTTTTAGAGACATCAAATATCATTGCAATGAATATATCGTATAAATGGTTAAAGGAGTACGTTGATTTCGACCTCACACCGCAGGAGGTTTGCGATGCTTTGACATCGACAGGTCTCGAGGTCGACGCACTCGAAGAAGTACAAAGTATTAAGGGAGGTCTGAAGGGACTTTACGTTGGTAAAGTGCTCACGTGCGAGATGCACCCCGATTCAGACCATTTGCATGTTACCACCGTCGATTTGGGTAAGGGCGAACCCCAGCAGATTGTCTGCGGCGCTCCCAATGTAGCTGCTGGCCAGAAGGTCATCGTGGCCGATTTGGGCTGCGTGCTCTATGATGGCGATAAGGAGTTTGTCATCAAGAAGTCGAAGCTGCGTGGCGTCGAGTCGCTGGGTATGATTTGTGCCGAGGACGAGATTGGTATCGGCACCGACCATTCGGGCATCATCGTATTGCCGGAGGATGCCGTCGTCGGTACCCCCGCCGCCGAGTATTACCACTTGGAGAGCGACTGGCTCATCGAGGTGGACATCACTGCCAACCGCGCTGACGCCCTCTCGCATTGGGGCGTTGCTCGCGACCTCTATGCCTGGCTGAAGCAGAACGGCTACAAAACCGCTACTCATAAGCCGAATGCATTGACGTTCTCCGTCGATGATAACTCGTTGCCTATCGACGTCGTCATCGAAAACACCGATGCCTGCAAGCGCTATGCCTGCGTCAGCATCACCGACTGCGAGGTGAAGGAATCGCCTGAATGGCTGAAGAACAAACTGAGCGTTATCGGATTGCGTCCGATTAACAATATTGTCGACATCACCAACTACGTGATGATGGCGCTGGGTCAGCCCCTGCATTGCTTCGATGCCGATATGGTGAAGGGTCATAAGATTGTGGTGAAGACCATGCCGGAAGGCACGCCGTTTGTCACGCTCGATGGTGAGGAACATAAGCTCTCTGACCGCGACCTCGCAATCTGCAACGCCGAGGAACCCATGTGTATCGCAGGTGTCTTTGGCGGAAAGGGTAGTGGTACCTATGAGACGACGAAGAGCGTCGTGCTCGAGAGTGCTTACTTCCATCCCACATGGATTCGTAAGTCGGCCCGCCGTCACGGACTGAGCACTGATGCTTCGTTCCGCTTTGAACGTGGAATTGATCCCAATGGCGTGATTGACGCGCTGAAATATGCCGCCCTGCTTTGCAAGGAACTGGCTGGCGGTAAGGTTTCGATGGAAATCAAGGACGTCTATCCCGAGAAGATGGAGAACGTCGTTGTTGACCTCCAGTACAGCTATGTTCACTCGCTGGTGGGTAAGGACATTCCCGTCGAGACCATCAAGAGCATCTGCGAGAGTCTGGAGATGAAGGTCCTCGGAGAAAACTCCGAGGGAATGCAATTGGAGATTCCCGCCTACCGCGTCGACGTGCAGCGTCCTTGCGACGTCGTTGAGGACATCCTGCGCATCTACGGATATAATAATGTGGAGATTCCCACGCAGTTGAAGTCCAGCCTTGTCATCAAGGGCGATGAAGACCAGAAGCACAAGCTGGCCAACATCGTCAGCGAGCAGCTGGTGGGTGCCGGCTTCAACGAAATCCTGAATAACTCGTTGAGTAAATCGGCATACTATGACGACGAACAGAAGAAGGGGTTGGTTCACATCATGAACCCGCTCAGCAGTGACCTCAACGTCATGCGCGTTACACTGCTCTTTGGCGGTTTAGAGAGCGTTGAACACAACGTGAAGCGCAAGAACCCCAACTGCCGTTTCTTCGAGTTCGGAAACGTTTACAGTTTCGACCCCGCCAAGGAGAATCAGGACGACCCCATGCAGGCTTATAAGGAGCAGTATCACATGGGATTGTGGCTGACCGGCAAGCGTGTCGAAGGTTCGTGGGCTCATGCCAACGAGGACACGTCGTTTGCTGAGCTCGATGCACACGTCGACAACATCCTCGCTCGCATTGGTGTGCAGCCGGGTATGTTGGTGCGCAAGAAGAGTGAGAACGCCATTTTCTCCGCTGGTCTCACCATCGAAAATCGTGGTGGCAAGAAACTCATCGAACTGGGCGTGCTGACCAAGAAGCTGCAGAAGCAGTTCGACATTGATACGCCCGTATATTACGCCGAGCTCAACTGGACAGCCCTGATGAAGGTCATCCGCAAGCAGAAGGTGGAGTTCACCGACATTCCTAAGTTCCCGTCTGTCAGCCGCGACCTCGCCTTGCTCATCGACAAGAGCGTCGAGTTCCAGCAGATTGAGGACATTGCCCGTCAGACCGAGAAGAAGTTCCTCAAGAAAGTCGAGCTGTTCGACGTCTACGAGGGCGACAAGCTGCCCGCTGGCAAAAAATCGTATGCCGTCAACTTCATCCTGCAAGACCCCGAAAAGACCATGGGCGACAAGCAGATTGAGGCAATCATGAGCAAACTGATTCAGAACCTCAAGAAGCAACTCAACGCCGAGCTGCGCTAAGGGTTTCGTAACGAAATACCGTAATAACGACAAAAAAATAATAACGAAAAAATAATAACAATGGGAAGAGCATTTGAATATCGCAAAGCTGCGAAATTGAAGAGATGGGGCCACATGGCCAAGACATTCACCAAGATAGGCAAGCAGATTGTCATTGCCGTAAAGGCAGGCGGTCCGGAGCCTGATATGAACCCTGCGCTGCGTGCTATCATCGCCAACGCCAAGCGCGAGAACATGCCGAAGGACAACATCGAGCGTGCCATCAAGAACGCAATGGGTAAGGACCAGAGCGACTACAAGGAAGTGACTTACGAGGGATATGGCCCTCACGGAGTAGCTATCTTCGTCGACACGTTGACCGACAACACCACACGCACCGTGGGTGACGTCCGTTCGGTGTTCAACAAGTTCAACGGCAACCTGGGTACTCAGGGCTCGCTGTCGTTCCTGTTCGACCACAAGTGCGTGTTCACCTTCAAGAAGACCGACGGTCTCGATATGGACGAGATGATTCTCGACCTGATTGACTACGGTGTGGAGGATGAGTACGACGAGGACGAGGAAGAGAACTCAATCACGATCTACGGCGACCCCTCAAGTTTTGGTGCTATCCAAAAGCACTTGGAGGAGAACGGTTTCGAGGTTACCGGTGCTGAGTTCACCCGTATCCCCAACGACCTGAAGGACGTGACTCCTGAGGAGCGTGAGACCATCGACAAGATGATTGAAAAGCTCGAGGACTTCGACGACGTTCAGACCGTGTACACCAACATGAAACCCGAGGGAATGTAAGTTCCTTTCCTCAGAAATATAAGGTAATAAAACACGGTTACGGGCGGTCTGCACGGCACTATTCCCCTTCAACTTCCCGCTACCGCTAAACGTTCGCCCTTGCTAACCGTCACACCATCTCGTCGCAGTAGAGATAAAAGCAAGATTCCGCAGGGTCATCAGAGCCTTGCGGAATCTTGTGATTTCGGAGGGAGTTTTCCTCCTTTATTAATTCAATTCGTCGATTTTATTAACTCGATTGATGATTTGAATTAATTGTTACTCTGCGTCGGGGGTGATGAGCTTGTAACCCTTACCGTGGATGTTGATGATCTCGATCTGCGGGTCGTCCTTCAGGTGCTTGCGCAGCTTGGTGATGTAGACATCCATTGAACGGGCATTGAAGTAGTTGTCGTCAATCCAGATGGTCTTCAGGGCGAAGTCGCGCTGGAGAATCTCGTTGGAATGGCTGCAAAGCAGGGCCAGCAGTTCGTTCTCCTTCGTTGTGAGCTTGGTCTGCTTCTCACCGATGGCGAGCAGCTGCTTCTGCGTGTCGAAGGTGAAGCGGCCGATGTGATAGACTGAGCTTTCACGGTTTTTCTTGCCACGGACACGACGCAGGATGGCCTCTACGCGGAATACGAGCTCCTCCATGGAGAAGGGCTTGGTGATGTAGTCGTCGGCACCAATCTTGAATCCTTCGAGGATATCCTCCTTGAGCGTCTTGGCGGTGAGGAAGATGATGGGAATGTCAGGATTGGCCTGACGGATTTCCTGAGCAAGCGTGAAGCCGTCCTTTTTGGGCATCATCACGTCGAGCACACAGATGTCGAACTTGGTCTTGAGGAATGCCTTGTAGCCAGCCTCGCCGTCGGGACAGAGCTCTGCCACATAACCTTTAGCTGCCAAATACTCGCGTAACAGCATTCCGAGGTTCTCGTCGTCTTCGCAAAGAAGAATTTTCAGTTTGTCGTCCATAATTCTAAATTTTTGTGGGTTATTAATGAATTTGTTTATTTATTGTGTCACTTGTTGGTTTCAGCGTTTTCGTCCAAAACAGGCAGGGTGATGGTGAATTTGGTTCCCTTGCCCAGTTCGCTCTCGACCTTGATACTGCCCTGGTGAAGGTCGACAACCTTCTTGACGTAGGCCAGACCAAGTCCGAAACCCTTGACGTCGTGCTTGTTGCCCGTGTGGACACGATAGAACTTGTCGAAGATTTTCTTGACGTTCTCTTTCTTGATGCCCTGACCGGTGTCGCGGATGGAGAGACAGAGGTGCTTGTGTTCGTCGTTCCATGTACGCAGATAGATGTCGATGGGTTCGTCGGGCTTGCGATACTTCACGGCATTGTCCATCAAGTTGGTAATGGCATTCTGGAAGTGTACCTCGTCGACGTAGATGGCTGAATCGACAGCCTCAATCTCGGTGTATATCTTACCGCCAGTGTGTTCTACGCGCAGGGAGAACGTCTGGGCAGTCTGCTCCACCATCTCGTTGAGGTCCAGTTCCTTGCGCTTGAATACCACGCTCTTCTTGTCGAACATCGACATCTGGAGCACCTTTTCAACGAGGAAGCGCAGGCGTTTCGACTCGTCGCCAATGACGCTACCCAGGTGTTTGGTCATCTGCTCGGTCTTGGGTACACTGTCGTCGTTCATCATTTGTGCGGCCAGCGAGATGGAGGCAATCGGGGTCTTCAACTCGTGGGTCATATTGTTGATGAAGTCGTTCTTGATTTCCGAATAGCGCTTCTGACGGAAGATGACCACGATAGTAAAGAGGAACGTGATGAGCAGTACGATGGTAAAGATGATGCTGGGAATCATGAAACGCACACTGGAGAAGATGTAGCTACTCATTTCGGGGAAATGAATCTTCACGATACCCATCTTCGACTGCGGGTCATTGCGGAACAGGTACTGCGTGTAAGCATACTTCTCGCCTTTCTCCGAATAGTCCGGACAGCGGTAGACCTCGCGGCCGTCGGTGGTCGAGACAGTGAAATGGTATGGAATGTTGATGCCGTTGTTGGCCAGCTCCTCGCGGATATCGTTGTCGAGCATGCGGAAATTGATGCGCTCCTTCAGCGGTTTGTCGCTGGCAGTATACAATATATTATATACGACCTCATCGAGCAGGGCTTTCTGGTAGACATAGCGGTTGCGGACAATCTCCTGCATGGACTTGGCGGCATCGACCAATGAATTCTTATCCTTACGCAGAATCATGGCCTTGGGAATGCTGGAGGGCTTCATCTCGAACGTCTTCAGCTGGAACGAGGAATAGACAGTGCCATCGTCGGCCGCAACGGCAAACTGATGGGAATGCTTGATAGAGCCCAGTCCGTCGCTGAATACGGAGTCCTGCTGGTAGGCGCGGCGCTCGGTTTCCCTGACGTCCTTCTCCAGATAGCGTGCGGTCTCGTTGACCTCCAGATTGTGTGATGCCTGGTAGAGACTACGATTGACACTCTCGTCGAACTGCTCTTTCTTCATCTTTACCATCTCTTCTACATAAGAGAACTGAAGATAGAGCAGTGCCAGGAACGAGAATCCCATGATGATGGCAATGGCCCAAATAGTAGACTTCTTCATAACGGTTGCAATGTTGCAAGTAAGCGAGTGCAAAGCTCGTTTTTCCGAGCGTGAGCAACTTCGCTAAGTTTTACGTTGCAAAGGTAGTGCTTTTTCCGTTACGAAGAAGTTTTTTAGTTAATTATTTCCGTTAATTTTAACGAGTTTAACAAAAAATATATAGTTTAGTTATGTATATTAAATTTAGAAATGTATGTTTACGTCCATTCCGAGCTGAATCGGATTACCACGCTGGGCAAAGTAGCGTGTACCTCCGGCAGCACTGCTCTGAACGGCAAAAGTATTGTATTTCGTATCGGTCAGGTTGCGTCCCCAGAGGTTGAGGACGACGGGGCCGAAATCGTAAGCGGCATGAATGCCGAGGAGGGCATACAAATTCTGGCTGTAGGTGTTGGCTTCGTCCCACCACGTCTTGCCCTGACCGCTGACGTTGGCACCGATGGTAAGCTTGTCAATATGGTAATCGACAATGACGCTGAAGGTATGCTTCGGAACGAAGGGAACGTCGTTGTCCTTGTAGGTGTCGTACTCGTCGAACTTGGCACTGGTGAAGCTGTAGGTGACGGCCCAGTCCAAGGCGTTGTCAAACAGACGGCCACGAAGCGTAGTCTCCAAACCGCAGGAGTGGCTCTTGCCAGCATTCACCATCATGCGTCCGTAGTTGCTATTAGGTTCCATGATAGACAGCTGCTGGTTGCGGATCTGCATATAATAGAGCGCAAGGTCGAAATGCAGCAGATTGTCGAAGAGGTTCAAGTGCGTTCCCACCTCGTAGTTCCACGACTCCTCAGGCTTGTAACTGATCGTCTCCTCGATGGCGGCATAGTCCGCGGCAGTATGACTTAGCGTCTTCGTCTCGTCTTTCAGCGAAATGCTATTCTTGCCGTTTACCTTGAGGTCAGTCTGAAGAATGTCGCTGAACATTTGGATGTTGTAACCGCCTGAGCGATAACCTTTTGATACGAGGGCATAGATGTTGCCAAGACCTCCGCCAAGACTATAGGTCAGTGCTACTTTGGGCAGGAACTGGAAGTAATTCTTGTCGTAGGAATGGGAAAGCTGCGATTGCAAACCGTTTGTATGTTCCATCGTGAAGAACAACAATCTGGTCGCATAGTGCAACTTCATGAGTGCCTGGGTGTCGTAGTCTATCTCCACCCTGTCATAATTCAGCCGGAAGCCCACGGTGGCTTTCAAGCGATCGGTCAACTGGATGTTCGACTCGTGGAAGAAGCCCAGATTCAGCTGCGGCGTATGGAATTGCTCGGCAACATCCAACGTCGGAATTTCCCATACGGTAAACATTGACTGCACCAGTTTTGGCATATTACCCAGAATGTTCTGTGCCAATTGGGCGCGCATGGCATCGCCGAAATAGACAGGAGCATCGGTGCGCAACCACTGATAGGAGCCAAAGAGACCCGTGGTGTGCTGCCAGCGGCTCTTGTCGTGGGAGCGAAGCACGAATTCTTGCGTGAGGGCGTTCATCTTTTGACGCTGTTCCAATTGGAGATAGTCGGGAGTCATATAGTCCTGATCCATCTGCATTCGGTCTTGCAGGAACTGGTAGCTCGTGGTCGAGGTAAAGAGCAGGTTGTCCATGTCGTAACTGATGGCGAGACCAGTGTTCAACATGTTACGCTTATAGCCGTTCATAATGGTCGTAGCGGGATCCTGGACGGTCTCATCAGCAGGAATAATGGTGGCAAATGGCCGGAACTCACCATAGGCAAAACCATTCTGATTGACATACTGGTAATCAGCCGTCCAGTCGAACTTCAACTGCTGATTGGGCTGGAAGATGAGATGTACCTTGCCACCTGCCTCAAGACTCTTGTCATTGCGCTCGTCGAAATTCTGATTCTCGATAAAGCCTTTCAGACCACTGTAGAAACCTGCAACGGAAAATGCCAACTTATCAGAGGGACGATGGAAGTGAGCCAATTCGACATTACGGTAAAAGCCCGTGCCGATGCTCAAATTGATATCTGTACCCTGATAGCTCATCGGATTCTTCGAATAGATGCGCACAAGTCCGCCCTCGGTGTTCTGGCCGTAAAGCGTCCCCTGGGGACCGCGAAGTACATCCACACGATCGAGCATGTAGAAATGGTTGTTATATGCGGCCTTTGACATGAGCGGGATATTGTCGTAATAAACACCAACGGCAGGGTTGTTGATGCGTGAACCTATACCGCGCATATACATGGAAGAGGTCAGGCGCGAACCATAGGCCGGCATAGAAAACGACGGAATGTACTGCGACAACTGGTCGAGAGAGTGTATGCTCAACTGGTTCATCATCTCGCTGCTAACAACATTGCTGCTTAACGGTTGCAGGCGCAGGCGCGTCTGCTCCTTAGGCTGAGCCACAATAACCACTTCATCCAAATCAACAACGCGAGAGGTGTCATTGACCACTTCCGACACACCACCAGCAAGACCATTCATACAGAAAAGTATTGCCGAAAAACAGAGGTATAATCTTTTCATTTCAATCATAATTACATTTTTCGGCTGCAAAGGTACGACATAATTTATAAATCCACAATCCATATTTATGTGGATTTTACATTTCAGAAGCTGCGAAGAGGTAATTTCTTAAGACAAATCAATTTTTTCAATCGTTTGCGCAAGTTTTTTTAAGGAATTTAGGGTAAAAAAGCAAATTGTGTGGGTACACAAAAAATATTTGAGTAATTAAATGATAAAATGTTTGCATGTTAACAAAAAAAGTCGTAAATTTGCACCGTTATCCTGAAAACAATCTTTTTACCTTAAAAAGGACTAATACCTATTGAAGATATAGAGCGGTTGCCTGTGAGGGTCACCGCTTTATTATTTAATAAGGTATTATATAGTCTGAATTACTTATAAAAAAACACCTACATCAGTCCATCGATGGGGAGAGCGGTGTCTTTGCGGTAAGCGAGACCAGTGACGACACAGCAAAGGTCGCCATGCTGGTTGGTGATGCGAACGTCGACGTAGGGAATCTTGTGGTGGTTGTATACCTCGGTGGCCTCGGCAATGAGTGTGTCGCCGGCCTTGGCACTGTGGAGGAACATGATGTTGTTCTCGATGCCGAAGGTGAGACCGCGGTGACAGTTCATGACTGCGGCGAGGGCAATGTCGGCGAGGGTGAAGAATGCTCCGCCCTGACAGACGCCGCCGGCATTGAGGTGCTCGGGGGTTACGACCAGTTCAGCCCTGGCGTAACCCTCGCGAATCTCTTTGAGTATGCAACCGCTATTGGCGGCGAAACGATCGTTGCGTGACAGTAGTTCTAACAGTGTCATAGATGGTTAGAGTGTTACGCCATTCTTGAAGATGGAAATCTCGCGGTAGCCGTTCTCTTCGTTGCGGGCTTTCTCGCCAGATGCTACGGCAAGGACCTTGTCGATGAATTCGGGGACGAGTTCCTGCATGGTGCGGCCCTCGACGAGCTGTCCGGCGGAGAAATCGACCCAATGGGGCTTGTTCTTGGCCAGCACGGGGTTGGTGGCGACCTTCATGGTTGGCACAAAGGTGCCGAAGGGTGTGCCGCGACCGGTGGTGAAGAGTACGATGTGGCAGCCGCATGAGGCGAGGGCCGTGGAGGCTACGAGGTCGTTGCCGGGGGCTGAGAGCAGGTTGAGGCCGTTGGCCGTGAGGCGGTCGCCATATTCCATGATGCCGCTGACGGGTGCCTTGCCGCACTTCTGTGTGCAGCCGAGAGCTTTGTCCTCGAGGGTGGAGATACCACCGGCCTTGTTGCCGGGTGAGGGATTCTCGCCGACGGGTTCGCCGTGAGAGAGGAAATAGTTCTTGAAATTGTTGATCATCGAGACGGTCTGCTGGAACAGCTCGGGGGTCTCGCAACGGTTCATGAGGATGGTTTCGGCACCGAACATCTCGGGAACCTCGGTGAGCACGCTGGTGCCGCCCTGGGCTACGAGCCAGTCGGAGAATTCGCCGACAAGGGGATTGGCGGTGATGCCGCTGAAACCGTCGCTGCCGCCGCACTTCAGACCGACGCGGAGCTTGGAGACGGGAACGTCCTCGCGTTTGTCCTGTGTGGCCTGGGCATAGAGTTCGCGGAGCAGCTGCATGCCGGCCTCTATCTCGTCACCCTCGACGCGCTGGGTGACCAGCAGTTTTATGCGCGACTTGTCGTAGTCGCCAAGCATGGCCATGAAGTCCTCGGGCTGGTTGTTTTCACAACCGAGGCTGAGTACGAGCACGCCACCGGCATTGGGGTGGAGACAGATGTCGCGCAGCACCTTGCGGGTGTTTTCGTGGTCCTCGGAGAGCTGTGAGCAGCCGTAGTTGTGATGCCAGGTCCAGATGGCGTCGACGTCGCGCCCGCCAGTCTCCATCATCAGGCGGTGGGCGAGGCGTTCGGCAATGCCGTTGACGCAGCCGACGGTGGGCACAATCCATATTTCGTTGCGTACGCCGACGTCGCCGTTCTTGCGCACGTAACCCTTAAAGGATCTATTTTCGTTTTTGATGGTAAGTTGTTCGTCGACAGGCTGATACGTGTATTCGAGCGTGCCGCTAAGATTGGTCTTGAGATTGTTCTCGTTGACCCAGTCGCCGGCCTTCAAGTCCTCGCGGGCGTGACCGATGGGATAGCCGTACTTGATGATGTTTTCACCTTCTTTGACGTCGGTGATGAGTACTTTGTGACCAGCCGGAGTGTCCTGGTTCAGTGTGATTTGCTTGCCGTCGAGCTCAATGATGTCGCCCTTCTTCTTCGGTGCGAGACATACAACGACACTGTCGGCGGGATTAATCTTTAGAAATGTAGCTTGTTCCATAAATTTGTTTTTGTTTTAGTATTGTTTGATTTATCCGATATTCTTCCTGCGATAGAAGTCGATGTTCTCCTTGGAAAGCAGTTCGATGGGCATGTAGTTGATGGGGTCGACTTCTTTCTTCAGCACGATGGCGCGGAAGAGCGTGTCGATGCAGGCGTAGCCCTGCATGTAAGCATGCTGCGCAATGAGGAACGATATGCTGCCCTGACGGACACACTCGGCATTCTTCGGAACCATGTCATAGCCCATAATCTGGATGTTGCGGCGGTTGGACTTTAGCAGATATTCTCCCACGAGGTGAGCCTTGGAATTGAACGTAATGCAATGATGTACCGACGGATGGTTGGTGAAAAAATCCTCGAGGATGACGTCATATTTGTCGCGCTTGTCGTCGAGCGAGAGGTTTACCTCAGTGATTTTGACGGACGGGAAATGGTCGTGCATGTAGTGACGGAAGCCCGTCTCGCGGTTCTCCTGCTGTTTGGAGGCCACATTGCCGTTGCGCATCTGTTTCATGAGCATGATTTCTTTCTCCTTTGGGGCTATCATCATTAACATTCGGGCAGCGAAATAGCCGGAAGCGAAGGAGTCCTGACCGTAGAACGACAGGGGCTTGAGGTCGGGCATGTAAGAGTCAAGGAGAATGAACGGGATGTTGCGCTCGTGCATGATGTCGGTGTAGCGGCGGGTAACCTCAATGTTTGAGGGGACGACGATGACGCCGTCGGGTTCCTGCTTGAGGACGTCGTTCATGACCTTGGCAAAGGTCTCGGGCGAGAAGCGGTTGTAGTAGAGCACCTTGTTGAAGATGCGGAAATCGCTGTAGCGTTCGCAACACATCTGTTCACCTTCCTCCACCTCTTCCCAGTAGGCTTCCGACTCGTGTTTCGGGATGATGCTGACGAAGTGGTAATCCTTGTTGTAAGCCAATGCCGAAGCATACATGTTGGGCTTGTAGTCCATTTCCTCCAATGCCCTTTGCACTTTCGCAAGAGCCTTCTTCGACACGTTAGGACGGTTGTGTAAAACACGGTCGACGGTGCCGGTAGATACGCCGGCACGCTCGGCGATATCCTTGATTCTGGTCTTTTCTATTGCCATAACTCGTGCAAAGGTACGAATAAGTAAGGAAAATTCCAAAAGAAAAGCGAATTTTCTTTTGGAATTGCCCGTAAACGTTCTCTTTGGTTGTATCTATTAGTCTTCTTTCGGCTCCAGCGCAGCCTGTGGCTCGTCGGGTTGAGGCTGTTGTGTGACCTCTTCGTTGTGTTCCTTGGGGACGGGAACGACGTTGCCGAATTCGTCGACCACCATGTCGATTTCCTCCGTTCCGAGGCTGTCGACGGCCAGCGAGTCACTGTCGGCGGGAGCCATGAAGTAGCCGCCACAATTGTAGTCGCCCGGGAATACAGCGATGTTGTCGGGTTTCTGGAATCGGGTGCGGTATTGGCTGAACTGCTTGTCGTTCAGGACAGAGCCGAGGAAGTAGCCGCAGATGGGCAGCGCGGTGCGGTTGCCCTGTCCGAGCTGGCCAGTGCGGAAATGGATGCAGCGGTATTCGCCACCGACCCAGGCGCCGCAGACGAGGCGCGGCGTGGTGCCGACGAACCAGGCATCGGAGTGGTTGTTGGACGTGCCGGTCTTGCCGCCGAAGTCGGTATCGTTGTTGGCATTGCCCACGAATCCGCGCAGGCGGGACGACGTGCCGCTCATACCGCCCATGAGCAACTGCTGGACGTAGAAAGCGCTCTTGGCTGAGAGCACCTGCCGCGGTTCGACATTGGCCTCGTAGACGACGTTGCCCTCGCGGTCTTCAATCTTCGTGACGAACACGGGATCGATGGCCTTGCCGTCGTTGACGGGCGTGCAGTAGGACGACACGAGTTCAAGCAGGTTGACATCGCTGGCACCGAGGGTCAACGATGGGGTGGGGTCGAGTTTCGACTTGATGCCCATATTGTGAGCAGTCTGGACAATGCGGTCGATGCCGACCTCCTGACCCAGACGGACGGCAACGCTGTTGATGCTCATGGCGAAGGCCTGTTTGAGCGTGATGTCCATATTGGAAAAGCGACCGTCAGCATTGGTGGGCGCCCACGTGACCTCCTTGCCCTTATCCATGACCTTCATGGAGAAATATTCGTCGCGGCGGGTGTCGCAAGGGGTAATACCCTGGTTCATGGCCTCGGCATAAACGAATAGCTTGAAGGTGGAGCCCGGCTGTCGCATGGCTGTCACCTTATCGTATTTCCATGTCTTGAAGTCGATGTCGCCCACCCAGGCCTTGACGTGGCCGGTCTGTGGCTCGATGGCTACGAAGCCGCAGTGCATGAAGTGTTCCATGTAGCGGATGCTGTCGAGCGTAGAGATTTCTTTCTCGATGAAGCCTTTCTCGTAATCGAAAAGCTTGACAGGATGGGGCAGGTTCAGGTAATAGTCGATGGAGTCCTGATTGCCGTCATACTTCTGCGAGAGCAGGCGGTAGACAGGCAGTTTCTTGGCGAGGTCCTCGATGAAATGAGGAATTTCGATGTGGCGTTCGTCCTGCCAGGGATTGACGTTGCCCCAATGCTGGTTGAAGGTCTTCTGCACCTCTTTCATCTGCTTGATGGCAGCCTCCTCGGCATAGTGCTGCATGCGCATGTCGAGGGTGGTATGTATCTTCAGTCCTTCGGTGTAGTAGGCGTAGGCACGGTCGTCGCCGTAATATTCCTTGCACCACTGTTTCATCCAGTCGGCCACAGCTTCGCGGAAGTAGTTGGCCTCGCCGTCGTAGGCATTCTCCACGCTGTAGTCGAGTTTGATTTCAGTCTGTTTCAGCGAGTCGTTCTCGGCCTCGGTGAGGTGGCCGTGACGGAACATGTTGTCGAGTACCACATTGCGGCGGCCCAGGGCGTTCTTGGGATTGATACGCGGATTATAGTAGGTGGTGGCTTTCAGTAGTCCGACGAGTACGGCAGCCTGCTCGGTAGTTATGTGTTTGGGCGTGGTGCCGAAATAGGTCTTGGCAGCGGTCTTGATGCCGAAGGCGTTGGAGCCGAAGTCGACGGTGTTGGCATACATGGTGATGATTTCCTCCTTGGAGAAATACCACTCCAGCTTGTAGGCCGTAATCCACTCCTTGCTCTTCATGATGAGAATCTTCAGACCGGGGATGTTGCCCAGCAGACCGGTAGAGTATTGTGTGCGGACGCGGAACAGGTTCTTGGCCAGCTGTTGGGTAATGGTGGAGGCACCGCGGGCGTCGCGGTGGAGTATGTAGTCCTTGAGGGCAGCAACGAAGGCCTGATAATCGATGCCATGATGGCGGTAGAAACGCTCGTCCTCAGTATCTACCAATGCGTTCCAGAAAGACTCGTTCACGTCGTCGTAGCTGACGGGCATACGGTTTTCGCTGAAGAACTTGCCGATGAGCTTGCCGTCGGCACTGTATATCTCGGAGGCTTCGGCGGGGTGGGTGTTGCGCACGTCGCTCATCGATGGTGACTTGCCGAAGAGCCACAGGAAATTGATGTCGACCATCACCAGGTAAAGGAAGAAGGCCACGACGAGGGTACACAGGGCGGACAGGACTTTGACGTACCATTTGCGACCCTTGTACAGGCCCTTATACCATTGCCAGGCTTTCGGGAATACCTGACCAAGTTTTTCAATGTATTGTTTCATAACGTTAACTGCTCTATTGTCTTATCTACTTATCTACTTAACTTCTTAACTCCTAAACTCCTCAATATATCTCAGAATGTTGTCTTTGTCGTCCGGATGGAACCAGCGGACCTGTTCGTCGCGTTTGAACCATGTCAGCTGTTTGCGGGCGTAGCGCCGCGTGTTACCCTTCATGCGCTCAACGGCTTCGTCCAGCGACCAGCGACCATCCATATAGTCGAACAGTTCCTTGTATCCTACGGTGTTCAGCGCGTTCAGCTGGCGCTGGTCGTACAGACTCTCGGCCTCGTGGAGCAGTCCTTGTTCTATCATCGCGTCCACGCGCGCGTTAATCCTATTATATAATTCGTCGCGGTCGCGATTGAGTCCGATCTTGATGATACGGAACGGACGCTCTTTCTTGGACTGCGTGCGAAACGAGGTGTAGGTACGTCCCGTCTGGTAGCAAATCTCGAGGGCATGGATGACGCGACGGTAGTTCTGTCGGTCGACGATGGCATAGTGTTCGGGGTCCAGCCGGCGTAGGTCTTCGCAGAGTGCCTCCAGCCCTTCCTCCTCGTAGCGTCGCTTCATTTCCTCACGGATATCGTCGCGGACAGTGGGAATGTCGTCAATGCCGTTACACACGGCGTCGATGTACATCATGCTGCCGCCAGAGAGGATGTTCGTGTCTGAAGGTAGCTCCTTCAGCACCTCGAGTACGTCCTGCTCATACATCGAGGCATTGTAGTAGTCGTGGATGCTCTTGTTGCCCACGAAATAGTGCTTGGCCTGTTGCAACTGTTCCTCGCTGGGAGCAGCGGTGCCGATGCGAATCTCACGATATATCTGGCGCGAGTCGGCATTGATGACCGGCGTGTGGTAGTGACGGGCCAGTTTGATGGTAAGATCCGTCTTGCCCACAGCGGTAGGGCCTGTAATGACAATCAGCGTATCCGCCATCGTCGTACAATGTTCTGTGTTCAACGTATGACGCCGCGCTTCGAATTCTCGATGAACGAGCAGATGTATTCCACCTCTTTCGAGTCGGGATACTTGGCACGGGCTTCGGCGATACCGTCCTTCATCACACCCTTGGAGTAGATGATACGGTAGGCATCGTGAATGGCCTCGATGGTATCGTTAGGGAATCCGCGACGGCGCAGTCCGATGAGGTTCACACCGGCATAGCGCACAGGTTCCTTTCCGGCGATGACGTAGGGAGGAATGTCCTGTGAGGTGCGTGAACCGCCCTGGAACATGATGTATCCGCCGATGTGGAGGAACTGGTGGAACAGACAGGTGGCAGAGATGATGGCAAAGTCGTCGACGATGACCTCGCCGGCAAACTTCGTCGAGTTGCCGATGATGCAGCCGTTGCCGATGACACAGTCGTGGCCGATGTGCATATTCTCCATCAGCAGGTTGCCATTGCCAATGACGGTCTTGCCCTTCGATGCGGTACCGCGACTGATGGTGACATTCTCGCGGATGGAGTTGTTGTCGCCAATCTCGCAAGTGGTCTCTTCACCTTGGAACTTCAAGTCCTGAGGTTTCGTCGAGATGGATGCACCGGGGAATATCTCATTGTTATTGCCGAGACGTGTGCCAAAGTGCAGCGTCACGCTGTTCAGCAACTTGTTGTTGTCGCCAATGACGACGTTCTTGTCAATCACACAGAAGGGACCTATGACGTTGTTGTCGCCCAGCTTTGCCTCTGGGTCTACAACTGCTAATGGATGAATTTGGTTTGCCATATTTTTTCGTTATTGCGTTATAACGTTTATCGTTATGACGATTATTTATTCTTGACGATTTGGGCGGTGAACGACGCTTCGGCTACTACGTGGTCGCCTACAAACATGTAACCCTTCATCGACGAGATGCCGTGACGAACTGGGGCCAATAGGTCGACCTTGAAGAGCAGCGTGTCGCCAGGAACAACTTTCTGGCGGAACTTCACGTCGTCAATCTTCATGAAATAAGTACTCCAGCGTTCGGGCTCTTCCAGCGTGTTCAGCACTAACAGTCCACCACACTGCGCCATAGCCTCAATCTGCAGTACACCAGGCATAACGGGTTCCTCGGGGAAGTGCCCTTGGAAGAACGGCTCGTTGCCGGTGACATTCTTGATACCAACGATGGTGTTGGCGCCCAGTGAGATGACTTTATCGACCAACTGCATGGGATAGCGGTGGGGCAGGAGTTCGCGGATGCGGTTGACATCCATGATAGGCTCCTCGTTGGGATCGTAGATGGGTGCCTGTACCTCATGCTTGCGAATCTCCTTGCGCATCTGGCGGGCAAACTTGTTATTAATGGTATGGCCTGGACGTGTGGCAATAATACGTCCCTTGATGGGCTTGCCGATGAGTGCCATATCGCCAATGACGTCGAGCAGTTTGTGGCGTGTACACTCGTTCTCCCAAACTAATGGCTTGTGCTGTATATAACCAAGCTCATTGGCATCGCGGTGCTCTACACCTAACATGTCAGCAAGCCAGTTAAGACGCTCCTGGGTGGTCTGACGTTCGTAGATGACGATGGCGTTGTCCATGTCGCCGCCCTTGATGAGGTTGGCTTGTAACAAAGGCTCGATGTCGCGTACGAAGACGAAGGTACGAGCAGCAGCAATCTCACTGGCAAAATTGTCAATCTTTTCGAGTGTCGCAAACTGCGAATTGATGAATTTCGACTCGAATGAGCACATCGCTGTGATGGAGAACTCGTCGTCAGGCAGGATGGTGATACAGGAACCTGTTTGCTCGTCTTTTACCTCAATCTTCTTACGGATAATGTAGAAGTCCTTGGGGGCATTCTGCTCCTCGATACCGACTTCAACAATTTTCTCGACATACTTGATGGCCGATCCATCAAGAATGGGGAATTCTGGTCCGTTGACTTGTATCAGACAGTTGTCAATGCCTAAAGCGTAGAGTGCAGCAAGTCCGTGTTCTACGGTAGAGACACGAGCGTCGCCCTTACCCAAAACGGTACCACGCTGGGTGTCAATGACGTTCTCAGCAATGGCATCAATAGTGGGTTCACCCTCCATATCGATGCGTTGTATTTTATAACCGTGGTTCTCGGGTGCAGGGTTGAACGTGACAGTCAGGTTCAAACCCGTATGCAGGCCTTTTCCGTACAACGAAAAGCTACCTTTCAAAGTCTTTTGTTTCATCTTAATGTTTTACTATTTGACTGTTTTACAATTTTTTTATTTCATTAGCCGAAATCACTATCTCTCAATTTGCACAATCTCCTTCAGCGCGTCGATTTCACGCTGCAATTGTGCTATCTGGCGGTACATGTCAGGCAGTTTCGCATCCAGTGCCCTGGCCTTGAAATACATCTTCGGATTGACAGCAGGAGAACCGATTAGCGTCTCACCGTCGCCTTTGGTATTACCGATGACACCACACTGTGCACCTACCATTGTCCTGTCAGCAACATGAATGTGACCAGAGAATCCGGCCTGACCGCCTACCATACACCACGCACCGATTTTCGTTGAACCAGCCATACCGACCTGAGCAGACATCACCGTATTCTCACCAATCTCACAGTTGTGGGCCACCTGGATGAGGTTGTCCAGTTTCACACCCTGATGAATAATGGTCTGGCCCATCGTCGAACGGTCGACACAGGTATTGGCGCCAATCTCCACATCGTCCTCGATGATGACAATGCCTAACTGCGGAATCTTTTCGTAACCCTCCGTATTGGGAGCGAAACCGAAACCGTCGGCACCGATGACGGCACCAGCGTGTATAGTGACATTCTTGCCAATCTGACTACCATCATAGATGGTCACGTTGGGGTAAATACGCGTTCCATCACCAATCTTTACTCCTTCGCCGACGTAGGTGAACGGACCGATGTAGACGTCTTTGCCAATTTGTGCACTGGGCGATACAAAGGCCAGCGGGTCAACACCTGTCTTTTTGGGCAGCGACTGAGCATACATTTGCATCAATTTGGCCAAACACTCGTACGCATTCTTCACGCGAATCAGCGTGCAGCTGACGGGATGCTCCAGTTCTAGGTCTTCATTCACCAGTACGATGGTGGCTTTTGTGTCGTAGATGTATTGGGTATATTTGGGGTTCGAAAGGAATGTAATAGCTCCTTCCTGACCTTCTTCAATCTTCGCAAAAGTGTGGACAGAAGCTTGTTCGTTTCCTTCCACTTTACCGCCAATAAAGTCGGCTATTTGTCGCGCTGTAAAATCCATAGTCACTATTATTTTTTATAAAAACGCTACAAAGATAAGCATTTTTTATGAAAAACGTTGATAACAGAGGTAATATTTACGTATTTTTTTAGAAAGTAAATGTACGTTTAAGATTTCCGATGCTTCCGAAATGTCTCTTACTGTGCCGTCTTTGTAAAGAATTCCGATGCTGTCGTCTTCGGGATTATACATATCTTTCCCTATCTCTGTCAGCGTCATCAGGTAGCGCGTATCTTCCAATGAAATATGCAGCCTTTCTGCTATTCCATGGGCGATTTCGGCCATTCTTTCTTCCGATGGTCGCTCCTCACTGACTTCCACTTTAAACAGTCGACGGTCTGTCATATCGGTGGCCAAAATGGCAAGAATTTTGTCATCAGAATGCTTCCAAGCCTTCATAGCACTCCAAATGTCGCTGTCATCCAATTCGGCATAAATGTCCAATGTGTGGTCGTCAAATGTGACGTCGTTTTTCAGAAAATAGGCAAGGGCAGGGGAGGCAAAAATGTCATATCCCATCCGCATCAGGTCGCGTGCTCGTGTCAGTGCGTTCACCAATATCTTCTCGTATCCGACGGCCGTCTTATGCAGATACACCTGCCAGTACATCAGCCGTCGTGTCGTCAGGTAGTTTTCTATTGAGTAGATACCTTTCGCGTCGACGACGAGTCTTTCGTCGGCTACGTTCAGCATCTTGATAATGCGTGCCGACCCGATATTACCTTCTGTTACGCCTGTAAAGAACGAGTCGCGGCGCAGGTAGTCCAGCCGGTCCATATCCAACTGACTGGATATGAGCTGATGGAATATCTTGTTCGGATATTCGTCTTTGAAAATGCTGATAGCCAAGGCCAGTTGTCCCTTCATCTCGCGGTTTATGCGCTCCATCATCAGCAGCGAGATATCTTCGTGTGACACTCCGTTGATAAGTGTATGTTCCAATACGTGTGAGAATGGGCCGTGACCGATGTCATGCAAAAGGATGGCAGCTTGGACGGCTTCCGCCTCCGAATCGAAGATGTACACTCCTTTCTCGCTTAGTGATTTCACAGCTTCCGACATCAAGTAAAAGGCTCCTAACGAATGCTGGAACCGGGTGTGGCGCGCTCCGGGATAAACCACCGACGCCAGTCCCAGCTGGTTGATGCGGTTCAGGCGTTGAAAAAACGGATGCTGTACGATATCGTACAGCAGTCCACGTCTGATCTTGATAAACCCGAAAACTGGGTCGTTGATGATTTTGTGTTCCGTCATTTCTGTTCTGGTGACATATCTATCGGGTCGAACTTGAATTCCGTCACGTTCACGTGTCGAACGTCGTAACCTTTCTGGTATTTCTTCATCAGTTTCAGAAATTTCTTCTCAGCCTTCTTCTTGTCTAAATAGAAGAAAACCATGCACACCCGCTTAGACTGTTGAAGTGTTTCTTCTAGATAGATTTTCAGTTGTTGTGAATATTCGTCACGCGGCAACAGGAATTTCGTTTTAGTATCTATCCAAGCACCCTTTACGTTCTGGATGTCTGTCACGTAGATGACCGAGTCCTTGAACGATGCCGAAAATCCAAACATGTAGACGCGGTCTGTCTTCATGGGTTTTGCGCTTGCTCCCAACGTCATGAACGTTGCCGCCAACAGCAGTATATACCTTATTGATTTCATGCTCCTAAATATGCTTTTAATATCTTGTTCTTTGTATTTCCACGCAGTCGGCGGATGGCTTTCTCCTTAATTTGTCTAACGCGCTCGCGCGTAAGGCCGAATTTTGTGCCTATCTCCTCCAGTGTCATTTCCGGCTGTCCTATGCCGTAAAAGGCTGTGATGATGTTGCGTTCGCGTACTGTCAGCATCTTCAGCGCGTCCATGATTTCCGCCTGCAATGATTCCACCACCAACTGCTTGTCGGCCATAGGAGCGTCGCTGTTTACCAGCACGTCCAGCAGCGAGTTGTCCTCACCATCTACAAACGGCGCGTCAACCGATACCTGGCGTCCTGACACGTTGATGGCTTCGTCAACTTTATCCTCAGGAATGTCGATGACCTCGGAAATCTCATCCACCGACGGCCTGCGTTCGTTCTCCTGTTCGAATTTCGTCAGCATACGGTTAATCTTGTTCATCGACCCCAGCTGGTTCAATGGCAGTCTTACGATGCGGCTCTGCTCGGCTATGGCCTGCAGAATACTCTGACGAATCCACCAAACGGCATAGGAGATAAATTTAAACCCTCTCGTCTCGTCATATTTCTCGGCAGCCTTTATCAGTCCTACGTTACCCTCGTTAATCAGGTCGGGTAGCGAAAGTCCCTGGTTCTGGTATTGTTTGGCCACACTCACCACAAACCTCAGGTTCGACTTTGTCAGCTTTTCCAGCGCCTTCTTGTCTCCCTTACGAATGCGCTGTGCCAGTTCTACCTCTTCCTCTGCTGAAAGAAGTTCCTCTTTGCCGATTTCCGACAGGTATTTCTCCAGTGCCTCGCTTTCGCGGTTTGTGATTGATTTGGTAATCTTCAGTTGCCTCATGCAGTAGTCATGTTTTAAAGCCGGATGCAAAAGTAATATTTTTTTCTTGTTCCACCAAACTTTTCTCCTTTTTTTTCAATAATTACTTAAAAAAGTGTTCTTTTTAGGCTTTTTTTAGTAGAAAACGCTATTTTGGGATGAAAAATACACGTTTTTTTGCACTTTTTTGTGATTTTATTTGGAACTTATCGTTTTTTTTACTTACTTTGCACCCGAAAATAAGAAGATAAGCATAAAATAAGATACATTTATTAATTTTAAACTAATTAGTTATTACAAAATGAAAAAGTTTTTTTTGATGATTGCTGCTACTATGATGGCAGCTTCAGTGAGTGCACAGAATACTGCAATCACTTCTAACAAAGCTGGTGATAACTGGTATTTCGGTATCAACGCTGGCGTTACAACAAAGACAAAAGAGAGTTTTAAGGATGCTGGTGACGGATTCTTTAAGTCTATCGCTCCTACCTTCGGCGTTCGTCTTGGTAAGAACTTGACAACTGTTTTCGGTCTTGCTGCTGATGCAGATCTCTATTTCAAGTGTAACGATAAGTATTATGCTGGTTCTAAGACCTTCATCAATGCTCTTGACTTAAACCTGCTGGGTACTTTCAACTTGAGCAACCTGTTTGCTGGTTACCAGGGTGAGCCCCGTGCTTTCGAACTGATTGCTCTTGGTGGTTTCGGTTGGGAGCATGCCTTCAATCACCTTCCTAAGACTAATGGTCTGAATTCTAAGATCGCTCTTGATTTTACTTTCAATCTGGGTGCCGCAAAAGCTTGGCAGCTCTACATTGAGCCCGCTCTGACCTATAACCTCCATAGTTGGGCAGAGGGTGTTGATGCTTCTGTAGCTTATGCTATTATGGGTGTTAACGAACCTGGTTTCATGTATGACATCAACAAGTCAACATTCTCTATTAAGGCTGGTTTGAACTACAAGTTCGGCAACAGCAACGGTACTCACAACTTCGTGAAGGCCCAGCTGCGCGACCAGGCTGAGATCGACGGTCTGAATGCTAAGATCAACGAGCTTCGTGCTGACGTGAACGCTAAGGATGGTAAGATTGCTGCTGATGCTCAGACTATCGCTGACCTGAAGGCTAAGCTCGCTGCTTGCGAAGCTCGTCCTACCGCTACTGTTGTAGAGAAGAAGGTTGAGACTCTGCAGCCTATTGTTATCTTCCGTCAGGGCAAGAGCACTATCGAGCCTGCACAGTATGCAAGCATCGAGATGATTGCTAAGTACATGAAGAATCATCCTGAGTCTATCG
>Ga0247609_10000736_pt1 | contig 43133 bp, 31 predicted proteins | sample 172DNAGHGlowgp2_FD_193487 | JGI IMG/M metagenome (GOLD analysis project Ga0247609, IMG submission 193487) | Sheep rumen microbial communities from Palmerston North, Manawatu-Wanganui, New Zealand - 1728 DNA GHGlow gp2 | ecosystem: Host-associated > Mammals > Digestive system > Stomach > Rumen ... | reverse complement strand
AGCTTCAGAAAAGATGATTTAGTATGTGATTGTAGACTTCAACTTACTAATTCTTCTCGTATTGAAGTTAGAGAATTAATTTTCTATAATTGCATTATTATGGATGCTGCTCTTGATGAAAATGGTCAACAAGATTCAGGAACGGATAGAGCTGATATTCAACTTTCTATGGCGTTTGAACATTATGAACGCAATTTTAAGAACTTAGAATAAAATAAAAGAGGGGAGGTTAGGATAAAAAACTGATCTCCCCTATTAAAAAAGATTAAAGAAAAATGGCTACAATACTAACATCTCAATTACCAAGTAAAGGATATGGTTATACTATTCCATCCGTTAATGTAAGTCCTATGAATTTTATGGAGATTTGCAACTATTTAGAAAACGTACCAACAGATCCTTTGGATAGATATTTATATGATATAGAAATATTAAGAAAAGAAGATCCAAAAATTATGAATCTTTATGTTATGGATGTAGATTTCTTAATATTTTATAAAAAACTTTGTACTGTATCTAGTGATTTAAGTTATAATATTTCAATTACTTGTCCTATATGTGGAAATACAATACAGAGAAGAATAAATTTAGATAAAGATATACACTTTAAACAGATAGATGAAAAAGTTATGAATGGTTGTATTATAGAAATTAATGGACATAAGTATGAAACTATAATACCTACTATGAGAGATTTTTTGAAAGTGTTTGAAATATATCTTAAATATAAGAAAACTGATGATTTGAAATTAATAAAAACTGTTGCCTTGATAAAAGATTTCGATATTCAAGGTAATCAAGTTGAAAATGATATATTTGGAGCTACACATGAAGATATTACTTTATTATTAGCTTTAAGAGATTTATACTATGATAGACTAGAACCAATAGAAATAATGTGTCCATTTTGTAAACAGGAAGGAAAGGAGGAGATTATGACAGTAAGTGTAGATTCGCTTATTGTCGACTTTTTTCGAGACCTCTGTATCAATAGCCCAATTGATGGATCTAAAATTTTATTTAAATAAGATATTAAAAATAGATAATATAGAATATTATACTTTAAATGCTTTAGATAAAATTAAAGACTCCTATAATGAATTCTTAGAAAAAACAGAAGGAAAAGATCCAGATTATCCAGGGTATACTTTTGGAGATAAAGCAAATAAGGGAACAAAATTAAGTATAGGTAAAAATGTCTATCAATTAATGGAAGGAATGTAATTAAATGGCAAATAAAACTAATTCATATCAAGATTATCAGGATGCACAAAGTCAACTTCTTCAAATACAAGCTCAACAACAAGCTAATTTACAAGAAGCTAGACTTATGGGACAATCTCAAATGGCTACCAATAACACTCTGAATCAAGCAGCACAAGTAGCAGCTCAAACAGTTGCTATGGGAAATATAGCTCAACCTACAACATTTAATCCTGCTACACAAGCAGTTCTTCAGCAATATGGATTAGGTCAGCCACGAATAATAAAAACACAAAATAGAAATCAAAGTACTACTCCTCAACACGTAACTATAAATAATAATACATCAAATATAACAAATAATAATGTTTCAGTTCCAGCTAATATAGGAGGACCATTACAAGGAAGACCAGTACAAATAAATCCAGATGTACAAATGGGAACCTTTAAAACATGGTTATCTAATGTATTTGCTCAACAGAATGCCGAAGCTGCCAGAAGAGATAGAGAATATGAAAAAAGAGAATCAGCGTTAACTAGAAATGCTAATAAAGTTCTTAAAAAAATTGGAGAAGTCGGTGGAGATATAGGAAAAGCCTTAGATCCGAGAAGAGCAACGAATAGTAGTTTAAATACTATTAAAACTTTATTTAAAGTTTTAGGTATTGCTAGTCTTGCTAAAAATTGGAGAGTAATAGCTGAAAAATTAGATGGATTATTTAATTTCTTTAAAGGGAAATCAAGAGAAGGTGATGAGGGAAAAAGTTTCTTTGTTAGAATGAGAGAGACTTTAGTGCATCTTTTAGGAGGTCAAAAAGAAGGAGATAATGCTGAAGGTGTATTAATAGCACTAAGAAGATTATTTTATACTAAAGATGGAGAAGATAGTGCTAATGGAGAAGGTATATTCAATTTAATATTAGATAGAATTAAAATAGAATTAAAAAATAGATTTGAAGCTGCTTCTGCTGCTGCTAAAGCTTATAGAGAAACTAATAAAGAAAATGCTGATGGAATTGGAGGATATGTTGATAAAGCAGTTTCAAGATTATTAGGAGCTACTGAGGCTATTTTTAAATCATTTATAAGTATGGATTCTTCTCATGTGATAAATAATTCTATGGCAAATACAGCAGATGAAGTAGCAAATGAAGAAATAAATGGAAATCTATGGCACGATAATCATATTCAGACAATGGCATCAAAAAAAGCCAGAAAAGAAATGGAAGCTAATTTATCTTATGGAAATGATAAAGCTGAATTTAAACTTGATAAAGAAGGAAAATTAATAACCCATGAAAATGAAGAAGCAATTTCTTTAGATAATATTAATGTAAATAATATAATTGATTTTGGTGATAAAGTCGATAAAAAATCTAATTTACATTTTGATCCAGGACAATTTATAAATGAGTCAGGAAATATAAATATAGAAAATGGCGATTTAATGGGAATTTATTTAGCTTCTAGAGATATTGCTATTCATTTATTTAGAGCCTATAGTAGTCCAAAGAAATTTTCCGAATCTATACAAAGTGCATTAACTGGTATAAAACGTTTAGATAAAGTATTTGAAGATAATGAATTAGATAGAATACCTATTCATGATGATTTTGTTTCAGTTTTATCTTCATCGGTTTTAAATAATTTAGAAACAAGAAGGTATAAAATATTAGTAAGAAAAAGATTTAAAGATATAAATAAAGATAAAGAAAAAGGTAGACCTCTTAGAGATTATCTTTCAAGGTCTATAGAAACACTTGGGTCTGGAACACAAAATACAACTAATTATACTTTTGTATTACTTCCATCTGCCGGAGAAAAGGATAAAGGTGATGATGGATTAACACATATGCTATATACGATTTCCAGAGAAGATTTACGAAACATAGTAAATATTTATACTAAAACTGATAAATCTAATAAAGTTTATGATTTACAGAGTAATGAATTTAGTATGAATTTTGCTAAAACTGCATATGATAATACTGATGCAAAAATAAAAGATGCAGAAGAAGTAAATGCGGCTATGGACGAATTTAAACATTGGTATGGTGTTAATAATAAAGAACAATATTTAAAAGATTTAGAAGATTGGCAGAATAGAGTAGATAAAAGTAGACCAAAACAAATGGCTGAAAATATAGCACAAACCGAGCTTTATAATAAATTAAATATAGCTACAAGTGATGCTAGAAATATTATATCGGGGGCAATCGATCAGTTAAGGGGAAATTTATATAAAAATAAATCGGAATTTGTAGAAAATTTATATGAACCGTTAAATAAAATATTAGAAGAAGAATTTCCCGAAACTATGAAAGACCCTAAAGTTAGAGATAAATATACTAAACTACTATTAAGTCAACTAGCTTTAGAATCTGGATGGGGAAAATATCAATCTGGTAAAAATAATTTTGGTGGAATTAAAGCTGCAAAGAATAAAGATGGAACCCCTGTTGATGAAGAACATGCACAGGAATATTGGACTAAAGAATTATTAGATGGTGGACCTTTAGATTATCCTAATTTAAAAGATAGAGCCAAGCCAGGATTTCCATATCAAGCAACTTCAAATAAATGGATGTGGGTTGTAAAAGATTATTTTAAAACTTATGATACCCCAGAAGAATTTTTAAAGGATTATGTTCAAAAGTTAAAAAATAATTGGCCTGAAGCTATGGAAGGAGTAGAAGAAACTAAAGAAAACCTTCCACGATATTATGCAATGAAGCTAAAAAACGGTAAATATGGTCCTTATTATACAGCAAAAGAGGATTCCTATAGAGATAGCTTAAGTAGTATATATAAAAGTATTGATGATGTACAAGAAAAGATTAAAAGTAAACAAGCTATAGAGGATGATGAAGTAATAGAAGATCCAAATCTTAGAAAAGAAGAAGATATGGGTGTTGCTCAACCTAAAATGGGAAGTATAACAGAAGGAGAAGGTAAAGGAGGTACATCAGATAATAATTATTCTATTCCTACATATAATATTAATGATGATAATGACAATGAAGATGATTTATTAAGTAATATAAATAATTATAAAAATTATAAATTATCAAAAACAACATTTAATACAGGAAATGCTGCAAACATAATTACTAATGACGCTAATTATAAATTAGATCATGATTATAATATAGTTGGAAGAAAACTTGATCGTAATCAATATGATGAAAATGGTAAACTTATAAAAAAAGCTTCATATGGAATGTGTGCTAGACATGTTGTTAAAGCACTTAATCAAAGTGGATTAAATATACCTAGATTAAATTATGCAGCTCAATATGTTAATGAACTTCCAAAACATGGATTTCATAAGTTACCAGAAGGAACACTTCCACAAAAGGGTGACGTGTCAGTAGAAGAAAATACTAATATTGGAGATAATATATATGGTCACATGGCAATGTGGAATGGAACAAATTGGGTCTCTGATTTTATACAAAATAGTAGTAACGTACATGGAAGTTCTGCTGGTCATATCCATTACTTTAGATATGATGGAAATATAGATCCAAATCCAACAATAACGTCAACATCATCAGCAGATTATAAAAAAGAATTTGAAGATAGTTTATTAAGTAAATTAACTAAAGTATTTCGTAATTATACTGAAATGTCAAAAAGTACAGTAGAAAACAAAAGTGGTTCTGGAGATGCTGATAATAATTCTGAAAATTATGAAAAATTGATAGCATTAGTATCTCAAATCGCTAAAGAACAACATCTTATATCTTATAATACAGCTGCTACTGCTGATGAAGTTAGAAACAATACACAAGTAACATATCAACAAATGAATAGACCAATAAATACAAGAGGAACTTCAAACTCAATGTTAAACAATAAAATGAATAGTAATTATGGAGGATAAAAATTATGTATAAATCAGGTTGGTTTTATGATGATCAAGTGAATAATGTTATGACTTCTGTTACTCTTCATTCTAATATGTACTGGAAAAAGAAAGAGGGGAGCGAGGATGAAGGTAATTGGGTTCCTTGGAAAGATGGTGAAAAGGGCGGTTTAGATGTTGATGATGATTCTTTTGTTAATTTAGTTGGTATGAAAAATGAAGGAACTTATTACGGTTATGGGATAGAACCAATTGCTAGATCTATTTTAACAGAAGATTTTAATGTATCAGTTTTTAATACTTGGACGGATTTTGGAAATGATTTTTTAAGCCCTATATGGAATGAAGCAAGACAGATTGCACCATATGTTAAAAATCTAGAAAATTCTTATGAGGTATTTAAAAAAGAAAATAGTCAAATAGATCCAAATAATGGATTAGGATCTAGAATATTTAGTAAAGCAGGAGAATTTATAGAAAGTGTAGTTGATTTTATTAATGTCCCAAGTGCAGTACAATATTTAAATAAAGCTTTAGTAGCTCAAGGAACAAGATTTTCTTATTATGGAGGTACAGGATTTTCTTTTGGTAATTTAGGTATGAAATTTACAGTGTTTCCAAAGTATAGAGATGGTAATATAATAACAGTTACTAAACAAATGGAAGATTTATATCCGTATGTTATGGGAAAATTAGAACCATTTGAATTAAAGTATAATATAAAAGGAGGAGAAACTAAAGATGCAGCAGATTTTTTAGGAGAGGCTTATAAAGGATTACTTCAATGGCAAAGTCCTCCTGGTGGATTTGAATCAGAGTTAAAAAATGTAGATATAATTCAAAAAGGTACATTAAAACTTAAGATCGGACCTCATTATTGCTTAACTAATTTAGTGTGTCAAGAAGCTAATTTTACATTTTCAAAACAAATGGTAAAACTTCCAGATAAAGCTAAGGGTGAAAATAAACTATCTCCTTTATTCTGTGATGTATCTTTAACTTTAAGACCAGCTACACTTTATTCTGATATAATGATGAAAAAATTTGTATCTGGTAAAGGAAATTATATAGATAATAATAAATGGAAAACAACTATAAAAAAACTACCAAAAGAAAAAAATGACAGTCTTCCAGCTGAAACTACAAATACTTTCGATGAAAAACATATAGCAGAAGAACAGGAAAACACAAGTACTAATTCTATACTTAATAAATCTCTTCAGGAAAAAATAGATGATTTTTTAAATACTTATACACAATATAAATAATTTTAAGTATGTATAAAAAAGAACAAAAAATAATAAGCTCAATTGAAGATGTTAGTAATTATATAGAGGGATATGATATTTATAATTCAACATTCTTATCCCTCTTATATAATACTACAGAACCTAAAGAAAAGTATGAGATTACAGTTTATGAATTTAGGCCTGATTTAATATGTAAGGATTTTTATGGTTCAGAAAGCTATTACGGAATCTTTTTACTACAGACTAAAAAACTATTAACTGAATTTAGTAAAGGTACTGTATTAGAATTACTACCAAAATCAGTCGTAGATAATATAATAAGAGGGTTATGAAAAATTCAAATAATGTTATAGTGTTGTTAGAAGGATGGACAGATGTAGGTTTTAGTGTAGTATCTTTACATTTAGTTGAAGAGATTGGTGGTTCTTTAGCTCATGGTATTCTAGAATTATGGTTACCTAAAGAAGATAAACCACTAGAAAATATAACCGATGAAAAGCATGGAACACTAAGAATAATAGATGAAAAAAAAGATGGTAGAGATTATGAAATTCCAATCTTTATAGAAAAAAGAAAATATCTTAAAAATACAATAACTTTAGAATTTGTATGTATAGGTGATGAGAATTTCTTTACTAGACTTAATTCTATTAGTTTTAGTAGTATAAGAGAGGCATTAGAAACATTATATAATGATAAAAATAGAACTAAAATTGATGTCTCTTCTGACATGACTAACAATATTCCTATATTTCAAAACAGAGAAACTAATTACAATTTACTTAAAAAACTTGCATTAGGTTATAAAGAAAATTGTGTATATGGTTTTGGATGGGAAGGATTTATATTGAAAGACTTAAAAAAAGATCCGGAAGCAACGGTAATAGGAGGAACAACAACTTTTAGCACAGATACATATAACCTAACATTCAATAAATTAATAAACAACCAACCGTATAATCCTTGGGAAGAATTTAGTGATTTAGATGATACATGTTCTGGTGGTTATTCAGATGTTCAAGCTAAATATTGTAGAGTCTTAGTGGATTATAATAATTATAATATTTTTGGAACTGATTATATTAATTTACATAAAAATTCTGAAATAAATACAAGTCTTCTAAATTCTTCTTTAAAATCTAACTTAACCATAACTAGTTTTGATTTGCCAAAAAATTATAGTTTAGGCTCAATAATAACTTATAACGTTACTGACCAAGACCAAGAATATCCTTTTAATAAATTTGTTGTTGCTGGTAATGATTTATTCTATAGTCAAAATGGAGCTAGCTTTTTTGGCCCTCATGGTAATAGGTTTGAGTTTAGTACTAAATTATATGGTATTGATGACGGTAAATGGAGTCAAAGTAAATAAATATAATCTCACGTTAAAGTTGAAATAAGACTTTTACTATTCGATTAGGACGTGAGAACAAATAAAATAAATTAAAACATGGTAGAATTTTTCTTAGGAACTGTAAAAGATAGATATACAGATAATGATACAAGTAAAGAAGATTTTATTATACTGGTTGATATACCCGGAGTAGCTGAAAATGTTAAAGCTTTTCCTACCAAAGATAACTTAGATGAACCAAAAGTAGGTGATCAAGTATTATTAACTTCTTATGATTCATTTTATCATTCTTACTTTACTTATAGAAAATTAAAGGAGAATGATTTTATAGGATTTAGAGCAGCTGGTAAAATGATAGACATAACTCCAGAAAAAATAACAATAGGGGTTTTTGATAATAATAATGATTCTTATGATGATGGAGAAAGACCTGATTGTAGTAATTATAGCTCTATTGAAATGGATAAGAACGGAAATATTACAATTCATGCACAGAAAAATCTTAAAATTGATATAGATGGACAGACTGATTTAACTGTTCAAGGAGATATTAATGTAACTAGTAAAGGTAAAGTAACTATAAAAGGTGCTCCGAAAATACAACTTAATACAGGAGGAAATGGGCCCTTAGTAAATAAAGAAGCATTAAATAATATAATAACATTAATGTGTACCGCAATAGACTCTAAAATTCATCCACCAACTGCTGTATCTGCTCAAGTTACTCCTATTATGCAATCTACTCTTTATGATAACAATATAACACACTAATACTTATTATTATGGAATTTATACCAGAAAGTTTATTTAATTCAGATATAGGAAAGAATTTTTTAACTGCTATATATGTTCCAATTTTTAAAGGAACTACAGATGTTTATAATCTTGATGTAAATGATGCTTTTAATTTTGTAAAGTCTATGGTTTGTGGTGGTTCTATGACAGTAAGTATGGAAAATTTTAAAGAAACTATAGTAAATCAAGCAGGTGAATTAGAAGATATTCCAAAAATTATAGAAGTAAATCTTTCATTTGATGGAGGGATATTAGAAGATTATAAAAAGAAAATAAGTAAATTAAATGATAAACTTACAAATTTACAAGATAGTTTGACTTCTATTATTACATCTGCTACTTCTTACGTTGCTGCCGTTGCTATTCCTTTTTCTATGGCTGCTGGTATTGCTGGTATAATGTCTACAATAGGACAGTTAAAAGGATTGAAAAATATAATAGGCGATGTTAGAGATTTATTAGAAGAGTGTAATTTATCTGGAGATGCCTTAGATTCATTAGTTCCTGGAGCTGGTACTGCCATTTCAGCTGTTTTAGATTTAATTGAAGGAACAGTAACAGTATTAACATCTATTATTCCAGTTTAATTAATTTATGGAAACAAACGAAGTGGAGAGCAGTTGAAATATAACTGTGAAGGAATCTGAAATGATAAAAACGCGATTAAAAAGACGTGAAAAACTTATAAATGAAGATAGAATAAATTATATCTTCCTTAAGTATAATTTCATGTAAAGTGCTAATATGTTAAACAAAGAGAAAAATTGACAAATAAAATATATATATAAATAGTCAGTTTTTCTCCTTATTTTTAAACCTAATCTTTCCCACACTAAAGTTGAGATAAGACTTTTACTATTCGATTAGAGTGTGGGACTATAAAAAAAAATAAAAATATGGCAAAATATTTAAAAAGTGATGGAAATATAACAAATAAAATAGATGACTATATTGTAGATCTTTTTAAGTTATATTTTACGATACACCCCAATGATATACCTGGAACAAATATAGGATTTAATTTTATCATGAATGGGGTACAAAAAGTTGATTTAGAGTCTGAAATTACATCTAGACTTATTGAATTAATAGATAAAATGAAAGAAAGGTTTAGTGGAATTTCTATGTCTATTGATTCTGTAAATCTTATTGATTATGAAAGAGCTAAAATAGAAATAACCGTAGGAAAAATAAGTGATACGATAGAAGTTGGTTTATATGAAGAATAAAAAGTATGAGAACAATACAAGATTATAGAAATATATATAGAAGTATAGCTAATAATTTAAATATTACTGGTGATTCTATTGAGTTATTAGTTCAGTTATTGGCGAATGCTTCTTATATTGATGAAGTAGAAAATATAAATTATGCATTAGAAGGAAGTTTAGAAAAATGTAGTTTAATCAATTCAAAGATACAACACTGCGAGGATAATATGTATAGTGTATTTCGTGGTAGATGTCCTAGAGTTTTATTAAGATTCAAACCAACTAAATATTTTACCTTTAATCCTTTTGATCGTATAATTTCTAGTAATAGTTTTAGTGTATACTATCTTGGTTATTATGGAACTGGAAATAATGAAGAGGGAAGCACTGATGTATTACCTGTAGAAGAAGGATTTGTATATGCTCCATGTACTATATATCCTGCTATTAATAATGAAACTACAATAATAATTGGTTTAATAGCTCCAGAAATTATTGAAAGAACATGGTCTACTACAGCTACAAATACTTATTATGTAGATTGCTTAGAAAAAGATTTAAGTAATGATATGTTTGTTTATATGGAGGGAAATGAGATACCAGAATATTTAAGCGTAACTAGAACTTTTTCAGAACATATATTACAACATAGAGTATTTGATTTAACTACAACTGATTTTGGTAGTAGATTATATATTGCTGATGTTTTAAGAAGTAGGGAAGATTCTTATATTACTGCAGATGATGAAAATACAACAGATGCTAATATAATTTTAAATGCTAAATATTTTAAGTATTCAAATCTTAGTTCATATAATATAAATGAATTGAAGAAAATGAATATAAGTGGAGCACAAATGACAACTTTTAAGGATGAGACTTTAGAAGATGGTCAATTTTTAATAAGAAGAGGATATAATGAATTATCTCCTGGAGTTATTACAATTGAAGAAGTATCTAGAGATGATATTAACACTATTCATTATAAAGCTAATAGAGATAGATTTGTAAGTACTATATTAAGAACTAACTCTGATGTAGGAACAATATTAGAAGAATCTTATCCTGAAAAAGTTATGAGTGGTGGAACTAATTTTATATTTGAAACTGGAGAAACTGGAAGTCAGGTTACATTATATTACGTACCAAATAATATAACAAACACTCTCACTGATGTTGAAAAATCTGACTTTATAGAAAATAAAAAAGCTTATTATGTTACAGATGTTATTAATATAGAGGTTGGAATTCAATATACAGCAATTTTAAATATAGACTTAGAATTATATCAACCACAAAATGTAGAATCTGATATTAAATCCATTTTAGAAACATTTGAAAAAAAATTTAATATCGATTTAGAAGATAGTAAAGATAATATAAGAACATTAATATCTAAAATTTCAAATGTTAAACAAGTAAGAGAATTAGAAATATCATATTTATCACAGAATGGAATTAATATTGATGAATCTGTTCTTTATATTAATGAAAATACCGATCCAGAAACAAGAGTAATAAAGCCTAATATATATTTTAAAATTGAATATAATATAAATTCAATAATTCAAACAAAATCATAAAATATTATGAACTTATATATACCAAGACATTTAAGAAAGTTAAAAATAATAGATGATATGTGTCGACTTATACAAGGTTATGTAGATGAAGGATATTTAGAAGATAGAACTACATCTTTTGATAACTATTACTATTATTTGAAAGTAGATCCTGTAAAACGATTTCTTCACTTTTGTATAAATGATTGGAGTGAAGATGAAAATAGAAATGAAAATTATGAGTCTGTAATAAAATATATCTCAAAATTATTCTATAGTGTAAAAGGAACTATAAAAGTTTTGGAATATATGCAACGTTATCTAAATTTAAGAATAACTAATATAATTTATTCAGTTGAAGTTCTTAGTTTTACAATAGAAGAAGTAACATTAGTAGATATAGATGAGAAAGTATTTTATGATGCTCTTATAGACTTTTTAGAAGCTTTATTGTATTTTAAAAATGTATCTATAAGAATTGAATTAATAAACTTACATTTATCAAACGAGCTTAATAATTTTGTAGGATCTGGAGTTATTACATATGAAGAATACAAACCAATTCAATACACAGAATTTATAGAGGAGGAAAGTTAAATGAGGATAAAAATAAATAAACAAGATTTTAGTGGAATTGGAACGGCAGTATTCTATAAAAAACATAAATTTTTTCCAACTGATATTAATATTATCCCTGAAGAAGAAAGAGATGAACTTAATTTTACATCAGATTTAATTAAATATCATGGAAGTAATCATAACTTTCCTTCAATTAATTTTGCTGAATATGACTTTTCTTATCTAGTTAATAAATATAAATTTGATAATAAACTTTTAATAACAGAATTAGATAGGATTTCACAAAACTTAATAGGAAAAGATATAGAGAATACTAGTAAAATTGAAAAAATATTATTTCCAACATTTATAGAAAATAATGAAGAAAATTTAAATTATTTTGGATCTATGAAAATAAATAGTCGTAGTATATTCTTTTTTGAAATGCCAAATGACTATAACAAAATAGAAATATATGATGACGTATTAGATTCGAATATAAATGAAAATTCTTTTATTGAATATGAATATCTAGAACTTAATGAATTATATGAAGAAACAAGAATAATGCCTTCTATAGTGATTTATTTAGGTCCTGAGGATAAATGTTTAAATAATCCAACAAATATGTACTATGAAAATGATCCTATGAAGAATCTAGTATATAGAAGAGAGGTTGGGGGAGAAAGAAAAAGTGACATTATATATTCTAAATTAATAGATGAAATATTAGGTAAAAAAATAGTTTATTTATTACTTACTACTAATAATGTCGTTATAGATTTTAATGTTGCTTTAAGTGCTTGGAATGATAATGGTAATTCAAATAGAAATAAATGGAAATATAATATAAGAAATGATGAATATTTTAACATAAAAGATAATGTTAATATTGTTGAAAAAAATAATGATATATATTTAGATAAAAAATCAGATACAATATTAGGAAATGTTATAACTTCATCATGTCCTATAAAAACAAAAAAATTAAATAAATTATACTGTAATGATTACTCTGAAACTAAATTATATAGTTTAGGAGAAGAAGCTAGTTATCTAAATCAAATATGGACTTCTAATATAAGTAATAATTTAGGTAATTATCCAACAGAAAATTCACCATATTGGACTTTAAGTAATAAAGAATATCCAAGTCAATTTTATTCTCCTTATCGAAAATATATGAAAGGAGAAATAACAAAGTATTTAATAGATCCAGAAAACAATAAATATATGATTTGGGAATCTTTAGTAGATGATAATATAAATAATGATCCACTATTATCACCTTCTTGGATATTAAGTAAAAAATTCTTAGATTTCAAAACTCATATTATCTATATAAGTACTAATCCTAATAATACAGGAAGTGTGTTAAATCCAAATACACAAATAACTGTAAACTCTGCATCTAATATAACTTTTAATATAGAAGAGGGATTAGGCTATATTTATAATAATTTAAATTTAATAGGACCTAATAACAATATAATCGATTTAGAAGAGGGTATTGATTATATTTATACAGAAATTAATACAGATACAGAATATAATAAAACTATAAATATTAATGATTGGTCTGAAATAATAGATGAAGAATCAGATAAATACTCTACTAATATTGTTTTTAATTTTATTGAAAACCCCAGTATATTAAATTTAAAATTTGAAAATAGAGGAACTATCTATAATCTATATGAAATTCAGGATCTTTTTATTAATGGGTTTAATTTAGATGTTTATATTGGAGGTACTAGTTATCAAATTCCTGAAAATGGAAAATTAACTATACCTAATCCAGAAACAAATCCATCTATATATATGAGTTATTCTGGGGAATTAAACTTAAAAAAGATAGTATCAAATTATAGACTTGGATCTAATTTTGGTAATGAGCTTATTCCTTATGGTGATGGATCCGTAAACAGTATAGTTAATTTTTCTGAAGCTACTTATACATTTTATTTAGAGTCTAGGAGAAGAGAGATTATTATAAGAAAATTAAGACTTGATTATGATGTAGAAAATCAATCCTTTATAGTTGATTATGGAGATTATTATATGTTAAGCTTTGTTGCAGGATCATCACCAAAAATTCAAATTTGTAGTTTTTATAGAGATGATAATGATGATATAATTAAAAATGAAGAAGATTTAGATCTTATAACTTGGCCACAATATAATGTAGTAGTTATTGGATTTGAAGAAAATACATTAATAAATTATGAAAGATTGGAAGATGGTAGTTTTAATCTCACTATTAATAATGTAAACAATAACTTATTAATTTATTTAGAATAAAATATGTTATTAAATAATAGTCATGTTCAGGGTATATTTAAATACTCTGATGATATAGAATTTGAAAAAGATGATTTTGTTGTAGAAGGTAACTGTATTTATATATGTACCTCATCAGAACCAATAAAAAGAAAAAGACCTAGTAAAAATCCTGACTACTATACTGCATATCCTGGAGACAAAATAACAACAGCTGAAGAATATTATAATTATTTAAATACTAGAGAAAATGGAGAAGATAAATATGTATCTGCTTATGCTCTTTGTGATATTCTAGAAAATATGTATTTTGGGTTTGGAGATAATGGATTAATAACTGATCATGTTATCTATAATCCAGCAGAGGGTATTGATTATTCTATAAGAAGTGTAAAAGAAGTATTAAGAAGCTATACCCCCGGTATATTAAATAGAATACTACAAACTGAAAATTTAAATAATGGTTATGTAAAAATATCTAGAAATATAAAAGAAGTAAGTGATATTCTTCAAGAGGATTATAATTCAGAAACTTTTGAAAGTAGTGTTGTTATTTTAAGACAATATACATACTTAGATTCTGTAAGAGAGAATACAAAATTTAGAATACAAGAATTAATTGATCCAGAGAAAAATAGAATATATTTTAGATTTTCAAAAGGAGAAATCATAGATGATATTACTTACTTTAACTCTGCATCTCCTTGGAAAAATATATATTCTAATGATGAAGAGACTAGAAATAAATTAAACACAATAGAAGATTATTATAGAACAAAAACATTAGAAATTCAAGATTTATATAATAGATTAAAAGGAAAATACTGTTATAGAAATGTTGAGATAAGTAATCCAAGTTCTGTAATTTCTCTTATACCTGGAGGAACTAAAGATATAAAGAGTATAGAATCTTTTACGACTAAGTCTTGTTTCTTAGATGTTATTATAAAATCTCCTGTTGATGGTGCTGAAAATTTATATAAAAACTATTCAATTACTATAGATACAAAAGATATAGTTGAAGCTTTTAATAATACAGAATCTTATCAATTAAGTGATGGTATTATTTTAACTGGAATATTTTATAGAGATAGTAATGGATATGAAACTATAGGATTATCAGTTTCTCCAGATACTTGTGTTATAAAAGATATCTATTATAGAGATTATACTTTAGGACATATTCATGAATGGAGACTTACTAACACAATAATTGAACCTACTTGTACTCAAGAGGGTTGGGGAGTTTATACTTGTGATTTTTGTGAGGAAACTAAAGAGGATATAATACCTAAATTAGAACATGATTGGACAGAACATGAAGGTTATCCAGCTACTTGTATAGAAAATGGTTTACATGATTATTATACATGTTCTCATGAACCAGGCGTATACTATAAAGATATAAATGGAACTTCTGTATTTACTGGTTATTATATTGGTGAAGGTGACGATCCTGTTGAAATTCCAATGTTAGGAAATAATCATGATTGGAGTGATTGGGAAATAGTATTAGATGCTACATGTACAAATGACGGTTATAAAAAAAGAGAGTGTACAATATGTCATTTAGTAGAAACAAAACCAATATCAGCTACTGGACACGATTTAGTTGAGAATCCTAGAATAGAGCCTACATGTGGAGATACTGGAATTGAAAGACACTGGAATTGTGAAAATTGTGGTAAGATGTTTGCAGATTCTGAAGCTACAACTGAAATAACAGAAGATGAATTAACTTTGCTTCCTACTGGTGAACATAATATTCTTAGTGATAATTTAGTAAAAATTATTACACAACCTACTTATGTAGATGACGATAATCCACATAAAGGAAAAGGAGTAATTCAATGTTCAGATTGTCACCATTATATAGAAGTAGAGTTAGATTATAAAAAGCATGTTATAGATCCACTAACTTCTTCTAGATATGAACACCATGAAGCTACGTGTACATCTCGAGAATGGGAACAAGGTATCTGTAGTTGTCATGGAGAGTTAAGAATAAATGAACTATCACCAGCTTTAGGACATATAACAGATCATAATACTAGTGAATATATACCTTCTGATTGTGGTAATGAGACATATGGTTTTTGGAGAGGAGATAGATGTCTTAGATGTGGGGAGACTCAGGATATAATTGAATATAATCCAGAAGATCCACCTAAACATGTTATTAATATATCTGCATCCAATACACAATATCGTCCTAGTAGTTGTAATAGATCTGCATATTGGGAAGGAACATGTACTGTTTGTGGATCTCGTTCTTATGTTGATGATGATAATCATAAACCTATAGGACATATTGATGAAAATGAAGATAATGTTTGTGATGTTTCGGGATGTAATGTAAGATGGGATTCACCACACGACAATATATAAAAATAGAATAAAATTATGGGAAAATTATCTATAATTACAAATACACCGATTGAAAATAAATTAACTATAAATAATAATAATGATATTTATTACTTAAATAATAATGGAGAAGTAATCAATATAATAGAAGGTAATTTAAGATATAGACCTCTTCATTGTTCTGAATTAAGTAATAAATTTGAATTAAGAGGAATTAGACCTTATGATTTATTTATATCTGGTATAGAAGGAGAAGATGATTATGATGACCCAATAATAAAATTCAGTTATATAGAACCAAGAGGGGAAATTGATGAAATTGATACTACTGATATTAATAATTCATTTCCCCTTTGTGGTGATTTAAGTAGAGAAACAAAGGAATTAATAGATGAAAAATATAAAGAACTTTTTGGAGATAGTTTAAATGCTGATGAAGAGTTAAGATTTTTAAGTTCAACAAATAATATAGCTGATAAAGAAATAGAAGAGTCAATAGATCTAATAAAAAGTTTTGATTCCTATACAAATACAGTAAATTTAAATGAGCTTATAAATTATTCAACAGATGCATATATAAATTGTAGAGTAGATTTAACTATTTTATATTCTATAAGAGGTGTTATTTATAATTATAATACTATGTTTACGGCTTTTGATTATAATGCTCATCAGATACTAAATATTTATAATACAATAGAAAATATAAATAATTATGTACAACTAGAATATATTAATGGAACAATTAAAGTTATTCCTATATCTCAAGAAGTTAATGAATGTATAATAAATAATTGTACAATAATATATGGCAAATTCAGATAATTTAGGATATACTACGCATGTTTTAAGTACAATAAAATCAATAACGGAATGTCGAAGAATACTAGTTTATAATAGAAATAGTTTTGTTAGTAATCAAAATTATAGTAGATTAACATTGTATAATATTAATGAAATATTTTATAATGTTCTAGTTGATGAATCTAATACTTCTAATTATGGATTTAATGATAATTGTTTACTTATAGAAAGACGTATAGATGATGAAGAAGACATTACTAATAATCCTTTTCCATATATTTGTAGTAATCTAAGAACTCCTAATGGTTTTAATATTATAATTTATCTTAGTAATATAGATAGTTCTCCTGTTGGTTATACAGAATTTGTAAATACCCAAGGAAGAATAAGTGAGGGGATTAATATATATCTTAAATTTAATATCAAAGGTATAGAATTAGAATTACATATTTTAAACTCTTTATATAAAATAAAAGATACGTTAACAAAAAATTTTATAGGAACAGAATTAAATAAATATACTTCTAATTTTATAATAAAAAATGATATAAAAAAGATATTAAAAGATTCAAAATATACTACACATTTATCAGCTTTTCTTAATAAAAAAAGCAAAGATAATATATACTTAAATGATAGATTTTTAGATTCTGATAAAAATTTAATAAAGTTAGATCTAAAAAATAATTATGATTTTGGTTTGAGTATAGAATTTGAAAAACAACAAGCAACTTATTATAGAGATGATATTGTTATTTATTCTTGGAAAATAGTTAATAATCAAATTAGATATCAAATAGTTTCTGCAATTAATGGTCAATCCTATATTCAAGGTGATTTTTACGATACTATTGATTTTTATGATTCTAAAGTATTATCTCAAAATGTATTATATTGTGCAGGAAAATATATTGTTGTTAAATTAGTATACAGGAATACAACTAAGATTAAATTATTTGATACTGATAATATAAATTGGGTAGAAACAGCAGAAGATAATATTATTATAGATCCTTTTGATAGAGAGGCTGAAATATATAAATTACCAAGATCAGTTTCTATACAATCTCTAGATACTGCTTATTTCTTATTTCCAGATTTAGTTAATATATATTTAAATTTAGGGAATTATATAAATACATATAGAGAATTAGAGATATTTAGAAAGATTGGAGATTGGATTATAATAAAGAATAAAAAAAATGGTAAAAACTTCTACATAGTAACTAATATGTTTTCTGTAATTTATATGACAGAAGATGATTATAACAATATGATAGTAATAAATAATACTACTTTTTTAATAAAGGAAGAAAATTATTATATTATTTATTATGGAATTAGAAAGAAGACATATTATACAGAAAAAGCAAGAAGTTTAAATACTGGAGTTGGTTTAATAGCTGGGCCTAATGGAATTTTAATCTGCAATGATGATGAAGCTGAAAATTATATTGAAATTTATAATAAAAAAGAAGTTGATATAGTTTTCAAAGATTCTGATTTATTAAGCTCAATATTTAATCAATTTAGAAAAAGACCATTGAGTAAATTAACTGTTCCTTCTAATATTGTTTGTGCTATAGGAGGAATAATATACTATAGAGAAAATAATAAATTAAGTTATATATAAATGAATATAGTTTTTAATTCAGATTTCTTAGAAGATATAAAGAAATTAGGAAACTCTGTAAAATTAATAAAATATTACTTAGAAGATTATACAAAAAGTGATATTGGTTATACGCTAAAAGAAATAATTGATACAAACGGTTATTCTCCTAAAACATATTATGGACAGGGTGATAAAGATGATACTTTTGTTAGAGGAATCTGGGATAAAGACAGAAAAGAATTTATAACTCACTTTTCATTACCAGATTTAATAATAGCTAACGTTGTAAGATATGATGAGAATGGAGAAATACCAATAGAGTTAGAATATGAATTTGTTAATGAAAACGGTGAAAAAGATGGAAACCAATTAATAAGAATAGTTAGATATGTTTATAATGAAAAAGATGATAGTGGTAAATATAAAACAGCATTCTTGTTAACCGGTAATATAAGTGGATCAATACGAAATTATAATATTGATCCTATAAGAATTAATCAAGATAGAGATATTATAGTTATTTCATTTCCAGAAGATACTAAAGCTAATATTCTTCCGTATACTATTGAAGAAGATACTAAATTTTTAGAGAATTTTGGAATAGATCCAGGAATAAATATTTTTTTAGATAATGATGAAGAGAGTTTGGTATCTAGAGATTCTTTTTATAAATATCTTAGAGTTTACACTGGGGATTTACAAAATTTTCAGACACCATATATTGATTCCAGTGGTAAAGAAGTAAAAAGAAATTATATATACAGAGATTATAAAAAATTAAATATTGATTGTGCTGGGTTATATAAATATTGTTTTCCTAATACTAAACCGAGTTTAAGTTTAGAAGGTGGAGTAATTAATATATATGGAAATGCTGAATATGATGAATATATTTTATTAGATAACGAATTAAAATATATTGGAAAAGGAACAGAACCTATAAATAATATACCAAATATGGATATAGAATTTTCTGGTAATGGTGAGCTAAAAGATGTAAAATTAGATACTGAAATAATAAGAGAAGAAACATATTCAGCAGAAACAGAAGTTAATAAATTTAGAGTTAGTTATGGAAGATTTGATGGACAAACAGATCCTAGTAAATTAATTAACTTTAAATTAAATTTTTATGATCCTATTTTAAATGTAACTAAAGAAATAAAATCTAAAAAAATAAAAATAACTCAATCAGATACAATATTAAGTGAGTGGGAAATATATGATAGAACAACAAATTATTTTGAAGATGAAAAGCCTGTTTATATATTTCCTTGGCAATTAGGTTTTTCTCACTCTTTTAAAATTCGTACAGTATTAAATAATTTAAATATAACTGATTTTATTATAGAGTATGAAAATAATATACTAAATGATTTTTTTGAATACAGTATAATATTTTCAAGAAATCCTAGAGATTATCCTTACTGTACATATACTATAACTTTAATAAATAAAACAGATAATGAGGATGTAGAAAAATGGATTCCTATATTAAATGAAGAATCAACATTAATACTAGCGACTCTAAAACTATCTGGATATGAAGACTATCAAGAATCATTTTATATGGTTCAAAGTCCTAAAGTTAATAGTATAGAGTTACATGAAAATCCTAATAATTCAAATGTTGATGTTATTGATTTTGCTACAGAAGAAATAGAAAGAATATATTATCCAGTAGCAATAGAATCTAATACAAATAATGAGATAGGAATAAGAAATACCTGGAAAATTTTTAATAGTGATGAAGATGTTGTTGTATACCCTAATTATGGAAGACTTAATCCAAATAATGTAAATGAACTTACTAATGAATTAAAAATAACTATAGAAAGACAACCAACAACTATAGAACCTCTTGTATTTGAAGATTTAGTTATAGGAAGAATAAAGGAAAATGAAATAAATATGAATCTGGATGAAGCTGATTGGAGAAATATTATAAATCTTTCAAAAATTAGTATTCCAGTAATGAAAAATGGATTAGCTACTAGTTTAATAATACCAAATGAATTAATATTTAGAGAAATTAACTTATATAGAGTCGATATTTCTTCTAATGGTCCAGTAGCTTGTTATTTAAATTATGAAGAGGGTTATTCTAATAAATTTTCTTTCTTTGATCCTTACAATAACCAAATAACTTATCAAAATATTTTCTATAGTAGGGATCCAGAAATGCCAATATATATTGCTCTTACGGATTTAGATAATGTTATAGAAGAATTAACTTTAGTCGGTAAATTAGAAGTAGTTGTTTCAGAAGAAGAACCTGATTGGACTAATGGAAGACCAGAAATATTTGATAGTAATGAAGCAAGAAGTTGTATTATTTATCAAGATATTTATGAAACAGAAATAAACTACATTGATAATAATAGTGGATATATATTTCTCGACTCTTATACTAGTGTTCCTGTTAAATATATTAGTACTGTAACTCCTGAAAGAACTATAACTAATATAACAAATCCGTTTGGTAGTGATAATTATAGACCCCTAAATGATATAGTAATTGAGAGAAGAAATCCTATTATAGAGATGAATATAAATGATGGATATACATACCATTTAGATTTATTACAAAATCCTAATATATTATCTGGTTTTTATCCTATTTCTCCATCTGCTATATTTACTGTTTTTAAAAGTTATAATAATATTAATAAAAATTTCTTTGTATTTAGAAAAGCTTTAAATCCAGATTTTTATTCTAATGATACTAGTTATGATAGGGTAATATATCTTCCAGCTACAATAGAGGGCAGTGATGATACAAACAGATCAATAATAATTCAATCTAGATATCAAATAAAAAATGAAGATTTCTATACAAGATTCTTAGATGAAACAGTACCTTTTTCAGTATTACATTCAGAAGAAATATTATCAAATAATGACTATAATTATAAATATTCTATAAACTTTTCTTCTCTTTCTAATAATGAAGGTAGACAACGAACACTAGGTACTTTTACAATGATTTCTAGAATATACAGAGAAAGATTTATTAATGTTAATACTATTAATTCTTATGGAATCCCTTATTATGATTTCTCTCAAGATGAAATAGATAGAATGATACCTCCTAGAACTATAAATATTACTGTTATTCAATTAGGTACTGAAACAAATAATAATGAAATAGAACTTATAGGAAATAGAAATTCATATTTAAATATTAATGGTGAAGGAGATTCTATAGAGTTTCAAATAAGATCAGATATTCAATTAAGTGAACCAAGTATAACTAATGTTGTTAATTGTGAAGTAACTAATATATCTACTGAAGGATTTACTATTAATATTCCTCCTATATATAATTCTTTTAGTCCGTGTATTCCTAGTGATTCACAAGCTTATTCTGAAATAAATATAGATAGAAATATAAATGTAGATATAAATATAAACTCTATAGATCCAAACTATACTGGTTATAATGAAACACTATCTTTTATTCAACCAGCTATAAATACTGGAATTATTTATGGATCTTCTGAATTTGATACTAAATTATTTATAGGAAATAATAATTATAGAATAACAGAAACAATAAGTAGTTCAGAAAATAGTTTTGATATATTTTTGGGTTTATTTTCTATATCTAATGCAATAACTAGTGGAACACCTGGAACTATAGGAGAATTAGAAATAACTAGTAATAATGATGAAAATAAGTATACAATTTTAAATAAAAAAATTTGTTGGTATAGTGAAAATAATAAAGAAAATATAAAACTTACATTTCCAATAAACAATACTAATAAAACTATAGAAAGAATTTATACTATTATCTATAAAAATAAAGGAGAGTTAATTCATAAGATAACATTAGTAATACAACAACAATCATCATCAGGAACTTTTAACTGTGATAAAAATATGTATGTATTATCTCACGGTGAATGTTTAAATAAAGATAAAAATGATTTAGGATGGTTTGATTTTGATACTAATATACCAAGACAACAATTAAGTATTTCTTTATCATCTCCAGAATTATTAGATCAAATTCCAATAATACAAGAAAAAAGTCCTGGAAAATATAAAGTATCTATAAAACTAAAACCGAATTTAACAGAAGAAAAAAGAACAATTATTTTAAATTTTGTAAGAAATAATGTAGATATTATAAAATCTATAACAGTTTCTCAAGGATATTACTGTACTAAATTATATTATCCAAACAATATTAATTATATTACTAATGGAGGATCAATAGGAAGTACTAGTAATTATATAGATACACCTACTAGAAATGAAATTCAAAGCGGGATAAAAAAGATATTTACAATTGATATTATAAGATGTGAACCGAGTATTGATGGAAAATGGAATTATGAATCTAATTTGGCAAGCTTAGTAGATTTGAAAGTTTCTAATTTTGTTTGGACTATTTTAGGAATAAAACCAAAACAACTTCAGATAGAGAATAAATCACAATTATTAAATGATAATGAAAAAATAACAAAAACTAGTGATTATTTTATTTCTTATAACTCTGTAGTAATAAATAGTAAAATTCCTTATTTAGAAAATCAATATAGTGTTAATAGCTCTTATTTTGGATATGAAATTAAAAATAAAATAACTGTAACCTTAAATGTTAAATATCCAAAAAATGATATATTAGATGAATATTTTGTTACTCCTACTTTTAATATATTTCAGAATAAATTAGGTGAATAATTTTATAAATTTTATTTTAATATGGATTGGACAACTATTATAACAGCTTTTATTGGCGTTATTTTTGGTGGAAGTTTTATAGAATTTTTAAACTGGATCTTATTTATAAAACCAAATAAACGACAAAAAGAAGCAGAAACAGAGTTAAAAGAAAATGAAATAAAAGATGCTTCTGCTGATACTTTAATGAAACAAATGAATGTTGCTGATCAATATTTTGAGGGTATGATAAAAATGTTAGAACAAGTACAATCAAATCAATATAAAGGTGAGACAAATCAAGAAGAAATAATTGATAAACTCTCTTTACTTGATAAACGAATGGATACTATGGAAATAAGATTTACTAACATAGAGACTTATTTAAATGGACCCTATCATATCTGGTTAGCTGAACATGAAAAGAATAATAATAAAAAATAATTTTAAATACAAACTATTATGAAAGAAAACGAAAAAAAGGTTTATACTGAGGCTGAAATCAATCAACATGCCTCTTTCTTTGATGCAGAAATAATTCCAAATGTATATTATCAAGTTTATGGATTTGATAAGGTATACTGTCATGATGATGAAGGAGTTAATTATTTATTTAATAGTAATAATGTATCTAATATCCAAATTCAAGTAGTAACTGCAATTAATAAAACTTATTATCAAGTAGGTAATCTTAGTCTTGGTACTGAAGTTGAGGATCAATCAGCTGCTCCAGAGGGTGCTATTATGGTTGAATCTTATCCAAGTGACTTAACTGATGCTAAAGTTGGTGATATTTATTGTATAGAGACAGTAACTCCTGGTCAAGATAAGGAACCAGATACTTATTCATATAATTACAAAACCGTTACTGCTTCATTTAATGGTACTACCTTAGATATTAATGACAGCACTGATTATGAAACTATCAGAATTCATTATAAAGGATATGCAGATAGTAATGAGACCGTTCCTGCTGGTGCTAAGAAAGATGATGTTTATTGTGTAATTTCTGAAACTTTAACTCCTGCTTCACCTGCTAATAATGAACCGTATGAATTTAATAAATATGGTGAAATTAAACCTGATTCTAAAATCTATGTAACTCTTGTTTTAAACAACACTCTTAAAGGTATGTACCCTCAAGCTACAATTAATGTTGATGGAAAAGATTATAATTTAGGTCATACTACTATGTCTTTTTGTATGAATAAAGATCATAGGATTCAAATTAATTGGGTATATGGAGTATTAGTAGAAACCTTTAGAATTACTTGTAATAGATAAACAAATTTAACAAAAATAATTAAACATGAGTAACTTATATGGAACTAATGTATCTGCAACTATTAAGCCCTTTACCACTGCAGATAGATTTCCAACTCATGAGGCACAATATGGTAAAGGTGGATATAGAACTGTAAATTCAGAAAATGATTTAACTAGCATATCTTTGGAACGACTTGAAGAAGGTATGCTAGTTTATACTAAAAATACTAATAAGATTTATAAATATATTGGTGATACTAGTACTAATGCTCCTAATAATTGGGAAGAATTAACAATACCCGTAGAAATAGAGAATGAGTATTATAAAGTAGTAAATGATGAAACAGAAAGAATAGGTTTACAAAATATATTACAAGGTACTCTTTGCTATGTATTAGAAACAGATAAACTTTATAAATATACTAGTAATGAACAGTGGGAATTAATTGAATCAGAAATAATACCACCAATAGAAAATGAGTATTATAAAGTTGTTGCTAGTACTAATGATATGCTAGCTTTAACTAATATATCAATAGGAACTTTATGCTATGTAACTAATAGTGATGATATTTATAAGTATACTAACAATGGGTGGACGTTAATAGAAAATCAAGCAGAAAATCCATATTATGTAGTAATCAATACTACAAGTGATTTTCCAAATGATCCTCTTATTGGTATGTTAGCTTATGTAAAAACCACTAATGAAATTTATAAATATACTACTGGAAATATTTGGGTTAAATTAATACCTGATAGTATCACTTATAATTTTACTAATAAAAATACAATTACAATAACACATAATTTAAATAAAATTCCCACAGTAATTATAACTGATACTTTAGGAAACCAAATTTATAGTGATATACAATATCTAAATGTGAATAGTATAAAAATAGATTTTTCTGAATTAATTAGTGGTACTGTCTATATTAATTAACATTAATCAAAATTAATATAATATGAAAATATATAGTAATATAGATTTATTTAATAATTCAATAAATAATTTTATAACAAGTAATGCAGTTATTGGTAATAGTACTATAACGACGGATGGAGCTATTAAATACGATACAACCAATCATATTCTTATGTATTATAGTACAGAACAGGTAAATGGAACTGATAAAGGGTGGGTAGCAATAGGAAGCAGCGAAAGTACTACTATTAATAATAATGTAAATGGAAACTTAAAAATTAAAAAAGGTCCTGGTACTAGTGTTTCAGGAAATAATTTTACTGCTACTGTTGCTGTTAATGCTAGCGATGCAACAAATTTAATGTTTGATTTAGACACCGGTAGTGGAAAAAATGGAAACCTTATTATATCGAATAATAATGATTCAACTGATAGAGTAGTAATTAACTTATTAGATTTATCAAATCAATATGGAGAAGCTATTATTCCAACATTTATAAAATTTGGTACATTTGAAATTACTAATAGTCATACAAATTTACCAATCAATGTAACAATAAATCATGGATTAACAACACAATTTTTAGATTTTTCTTTATATAAAAAAGAAACAGTTAATAATGATAGTAATATATGGTCAGCTATAATGTGTGATTATTATTTAGATTCAAATAATAATTTAGTATTATTATTAACAGGTAATAGCATTACTGATATTAGAGGAGAATATAGATTTATTATAGTTGGAAATAGTAATGCACAAATAATTGATTCATCAACTAATATAACTATAACACAACCTTCATAAAGAATAAGTGGGTATTGAATTAAATTATCTTTACCCACTTTATAAATTAATTATATGAAATATTACGGAAATAAAACTAATGATAATGATTTAGTTGATAAAAAATATGTAGATAGTCAAATAAGTGAAAATTCTGCTAATAATGGAAAACTAAAATTAGCAATAAATGAAAATGCATCAATAGAAGTTTTTTCTGCAAATACATCGACGGATTCTACAATTACACTTAAATCAGGAAATGGAATTTCACTTTCTCAAAATAATTCAGAAATAACTATAACAAATACTAATAGTGGTAGTAATACCCCAGGAAATGGAATATTACAATTACAGGTAAATAGTAGTGATAGTAATAGTAATTTATTTACTGCAAATCAAAGTACAAACTCTACATTAAATCTTATAGGAACTAACGGTGTTACTATTACAAAAACGGAATCCTCTAAGGGAAATGGAATTGATATAACTATAACAGGAAGTGGAGGAGGAAGTAGTAATGATAGTTATTATAAATACTCCATGAATACTCTTTTAGCTACTCCATTAACAATACCGACTTCTTATAAAAATGTTGTTGTAAAATTTTATTATAATAATATATCTACTCCTGGTAGTGGTGGAAGAGCTTATATACTTCGATTTGATAATAAATTAAATGAAGGTAGTGAAATATATATTTATCTTAGGAATATTGGTGATACTGCTGGTGTAGATATACAAGTTCCTACGTCTTTTACTTTTTCTGATTCAAGTTCAGATTCTACACAAACTTATCCAGTTATTTATAATGGGTATTATTCTAATGATAGTTCATATAATAATGAAACCATAAGTTTACAATATTCAGGTTCTGCAAGAACTATAATTTATACTGGATTAGTTCTTCATGTATTTTTTGATGGTGAAGTATATTTTATAAATAAATTACAATATACACTCCCTTCTGTATAATTTAATAAAATAATAAAAATATGATTGATATAGGAACAAACTTTGAATATCAAGGTGGTTTATTTTTAGATAACAGACAAGGAAAACCACTTACAAAATCTGATTTACTTAACTGGTCTACTCCTATCCCTGAAGGTTTTGAAGTCTGTTTAGATAAAACTTGGTATACATATAATTCAACTATTCCACAAGATATAGAAACAGGGTATTTTCATAGAAGAATTGATTATGAATATCCAGGATCTATTATAGAAAATTGGATTACTTATATATTAAATCAATTACAACAACAACCAGCACAACAATTACAGTTTAACAGTTTTAATTCATTACCAAGTATTACTACATTTGAAGTTAATAGTACTCCTATAAATCTTTCTTTAAGTTGGACATTAAAAAAAGGAAATACTATAATAGAACCGACTAATGCAACAGTAAATGATTTGTCTACAGGTATTTCTGCCGATTTTAAAAGTTATGGACCTAGTTTAATACCTTCATTAACCGAGATAGGATCCAGACAATACATAGTTAAAGCTTGGTATAATGATGAAACTGTAACAAGAACACATACAATAAATTATAAATATAAAAAATTTTGGGGTGTTTTTCCTAATCAAGAAATAACTGAACAACAAGTAAGAAATTTTTTATCTTCTTCAGATGGAAATTCTACTCTTTGGGCAGATGATTGGAAATTAAGTGTTAGAGTGTTTAATTGTGGTTCTGGTACTGGTTATAATTATCCATATTATGTAATTCCAAAAACTTTATATGATAATAATATAGATGTCTTTACTATGTGGGTTAATGGATTAGTAAATTCTGATATTCACACACAAGTATTAACTATAAATAATATAGAGTATATAGCTATAAGAACTAATAATATACAAACAGGACAGCTAAGAATTGAATTTAAATTATGATTAATGATTCAAATACAACAACAATTAAAATAACTAGATTAAGTAATACTATTTATTCTAGTCGTGATGTAGTTATGCTTGCTCTAGATAAGGTGTATCATAATATAGGTCAGTTTATATTAGCAGATTATAGAAACGAATTAGGAAAAATAGATACAATTCTAGTTATAGGAAAAATAAATGGAACTGGAAGAGATGCTTATAGTGTTATTTCTACTAGTGGAGATTTTGTAGTTAATAAAGTAGATGATTTAGCTGATGTCTCTGAAGTAAGTCATGGAATAGAAACAGAAATACACTTAGCTCAATTAAAATACCCGACAGATGAAGATGAACTAGATTGGTATATAGTTACTCTTGGTCCTGACGGTATAACTCGTGAAATACAACCAATAGATAGATCAAGAATATTTAGAAATTTAGATGATAATTATAGATGGTTTTATATTAAAGAAACAAAAACTTTAAAAAGAGAAGATGACTTTTTATCTACTTATGAAAATGAACATAATCTAGACATTTTATTAAATTCCCTTAATAAACCAACTATAACTGTCTCTTACAATAATTCACAACTCGAGAATAAATACTATATACCTGAATTAGATACAACTATAGTAAATCCAATTTTTAATATAACTGTTCTAAAATTTGATGGAACAGATATAACAGAAAATTGTATAATAAAAATAAATGATATAACACTAGAATCAGAAACTAGTGATATACATGATTTTAAAATTATAGGGTCCTTTGATAAAGATACACAATTTAATATATCCGCTACTTACTTAGATGATATAAATACAGAAAAAACTATCAATTTCTATTTCCCTATAGTCGCTTATTATGGAACCTGTAAAATAATAAATGGAGAACTAACTATAGATGAAGAAAATATAAGAAATAAACTAATATATTCAGATTTAGATGATATTGATATAACATATAATCTGAATAAAGAAAGATCTATATTAATTATACCACAAAATTTCGGACCATTCTCTCATATATTTGATATAAATGGATTAGATTATATAAACAATTATACTTACATATATAACTTTACCTATAACGAACTAGAAAACACTTATTCAGCTTATTACAAAAATGAAGAAGTAATCATAGAAGATTTTAAACAAAAATTTACCTATGAAAACGAATGTGTAGTTGAACCAGATTGGGAAAGTGAAGGAAATAATTATTATACTAAATCAGAAATAAACGAGATACTTAATAATATAAATACTGATCTAATAAAAGATAATGAAACAAGTCTAGAAAAAACCTGGAGCAGCGAAAAATTAAGTCCTGTATATAGCTGGGTAATGGAAAAAATAAGTGAAGAAATAGCCGATAAATTTACTATAGAAACTACATCAAGCGGAGAATCTTATTATATTGATACAAATACAGATACTACAATGACCGTAACTGTAAAGACTAAATTTAATGGAGATCTTGTTAATGCTGATAATACCCCTGATAACTGGAACAAATCAAATATAGGAACTTATACAAGAACTATAACCGGAGTGAATGGAGACTCTATCAATGCTCAATCATTCTCTTATACATATAACGGAACTACTTTAATAAAATCTAGCTCAAAAAAGACTATATCAGCAATTAATGTAGCTTATTATGGATTAGTTAATAGTAATAATGGTGCGGCCGAAATAACTAGTCAAATAATGTCAAGTTTGAATAATGGCAGAATAACAAATAATATAAATAGAACCGAAAATATAATTAATGACTCCGCCGAAACTAAATACTTGTGGATCTTGACTAAAAATACGGCCGATGCTACCCAATTAGGAATCTCTATGTTTTCTAATAATATAACTACAGGAAAATCTTTTGTGTCTCCTAGAAATAATAATATAAATCTTACAGGATACAAATTATATATATCAGATAAGTCTGTATCAGCTAATGGATCCTACAACAACGTAAATCTAATCATAAATATTTAATTTATATGGAACCAATTAAAAATGATACAAATAAAGTAAGTCAAAGCAGTTTAGGTTTGTCTCTTGCACCTTCTAATCCTAACGAGTTCCCTATAGTTTACGCAGATAATGTTTGGGATGTAGTAAATTCTGAAACTAACTTAGCCGAACTACTGGAAAATATAGGACAATTTGATCAACACACTATAAACGAATTATTTGCAAGAATCCTAATAGAAGGTGGTATAGGAGGGTCAGGTACTAGCTTTAATAATGACTTTAATAATGACTTTGGAAATTAATAAAATAAAACATGGAAGACTTTTATAATAGCTCCTTAATCCAATCTATTAAGGACAAAATTAAAACGAATAATAATAAAGGTATAACTGGTAATATACTCCAAGAAGAATTACTAAAAATTGTAAGTGCCTTAGATCTTGGTGGTATGTTCTTAGGATTCGCTTCTAAATCAACTAATCCCGGAAATGAAGGGAAATCTAGAGCAAACGGATTCTATTTCTCAACTGAAGAAGGAACCTATACTAATTTTATAGGAAGTAATAACCAACCTCTAGTAATCGGTTCAGATCTAGAAATCATATATAGAGAAGTAATTAATGATACGCTAACCTGGAATCATAGGTCTATAGCAAGCCAATTTAGTGTTAGTGGTGAAGAAGGTAACTTCGTATCGTTTGATGCCAATGGTAATTTGGAGGACAGTGGAAAGAACGCGGGAAGTTTTTCTGCTGTGTTAGTCGTAAACAATATCGAGCAGTTGACTTCAGAACAAATAGAAGGGCTTAAAGTTGGTGATGTCGTTTCTGCAAGAGAGTTCGGTACTCTTACGCAAGAAATGGTGAATTTTACTGTTCAGTCTAAGTCAGTCGAATCTTGCAGGCTTGAATCGGTGTCCAGTGCACAAGTTCTTGAAGTTTCATACACGAAAGAAAACAACCTGTGGGTGTTTGAATACAGTCGTGTAATGGCTTTTGAGGACTTAGCTGACATTGACCTCGGAAACCTGTCTGGAGATGGTGAAGCGAGATTCGACGCAAAGGCTGACAAGGTTAGTGACGCTACAAGTGGTAACTTCGCAGGCTTAGACTCAAACGGCAACTTGACTGACAGCGGGAAGAAAGCAAGCGACTTCGCTACGTCATCGCAAGGCGCGAAGGCTGACACAGCAGTTCAACAAGTTACTGTAGGCACTACGACAACCGGGGCGGCTGGGACGGACGCAAGCGTCACCAACAGCGGAACGGCGACGAATCCCGTTCTTGAGTTCACGATTCCGAGAGGAGCAAACGGGCAAGACGGTGCCGACGCATACAACCCGTTCAAGGGGACATATCTCATAACGGACACGCTTCCTACGACAGGGCAGGCTGGCGACTACATATACGTGGTGGACTCGCAGACACCGCCCGTCACGCATCTGTACGCTTGGAACGGAACGGCGTTTTCCGACACATTGGAAACAGTTACTATAGGTGACTCGCAGTTCGCCAACAGCACCAAGCAGATTTCCAAGACGAATGTCGTGAACGACTTGACGACTGGCGGTGTTGACGATGTGTTGAGTGCGGAGCAAGGTGTTGTTTTGGCTGACAAAATAAACACAATAAATGACACATTATATGATACAGTGCAAACAGCTGTTGATTTAAGTGGAAAACAATCTGGATTTTATAATGCTGGAAATCCAACTATAGGAACTACACAAAGACCTGCTTCACTTACATCAGGAAGCTTATATACTACTAACATTTCTTGTCAGGCTGGTGAAACATATATTGCATCATCAAGAAATGGCGGTGTATCAATGACACAAATACTTATATGGGATTCAAATAATTATTGTGTTGGATATTACAATAGAGGTGATAGTGCTAACCATTATGATTTTCAGTTCACTATTCCTCAAAATGGTGTATTGCTTTCATTTTGTGGAAGTTCAACTTCATCATATAGATATGAACTTTTAAAGGTAACTTCTGAAAATGTAATTGACACACTTTCTGATTCTGTAGATACATTATCAGATTCAATTGACGGTCTTTCAGATACAGTTGACGGTCTTTCAGATACAGTTGATACATTATCAGATGATTTAGATGAAATTTCTGAAGTATATGTTTCACTTAATTTGTTTGACAAAACACAAGTTCCTGATGATAATAAAATTATTTCTACAGTTGGTACTTTGCAAATTATACCAAATTGGACTTTTAGCAAACATACGCCATTAATTCCTGTTGAACCTAACAAGTATTACAGGATTTCAGGTTGTAATATTATCAGTGGCTGTAATATTAGATGTGTTGCCGCAGACGGAACTACAGCAATGAAAGTGTTAGCACCCGCAACAGGTACTGAATACACAAATTATCAAATGCCTAACGCACAGGGAACAAGTTCTTCTTTAATGAACACACAATTCCTTACACCATCAAATGCAGCTTATGTTCAGTTTAATGTTGCAACGTCGGATACTGATGCAACTGATACAACAATGATTGAATTGGTTGGTGATACTTACAACCCTGATTTTGTACCATCTGAATATGAAGAATATGGTAGCAAAAGAACAATCAAGGAAAGTGCCTTGCCTGATATTGATATTGAAGGTATAGATGAAGCAATTGAAAAATCAGATAAGGCTATTGGCAGAAAATTCAAAATCAAACTTCTTTTAGTTGGTTCTTCACACGGAATGAACACAATTTCACAGTTCCCTTGGATTGCTTATAAATCAGGAATTGATATTGAAGTTGGTAATGTGTATATTGGTTCATTCTCACTTCAAAGGTTGGTTGGAATGAATGAAAGAAGTGAAAAATGTACACTTAAATACTTTAAGGATGGTGTTTGGACTTCATACACAAATAAAAGTTTTGCTGAAGTGTTTGGTTATACTGATTGGGATTTTGTTTCTGTTCAGCGTTCAGCAACTGATGACCAATTATGGATAACAACACAAAGTGAAGCAGATACCATACACAATAGTATGACAAATATAAACTACAATACTGAATTACCGTCTGTTTATATGTCCCATAATGAAGCATTGCAATATGTTCTTAATCTTATTAGAAACAATGCAACCAAACAGAATTGTGAAGTTATATTTAATACAGGTTTTGCAGACCCATCTGAAGGTTTGAATCCATCACAAACATCTGATATTATTTCTACGGCAAAAGATATGAAAGAACAGTTTGGTATTGATTATGTACCTGTTGCCATTGCTGTTAGAAATGCAAGAAACACATACCTTAGGCACTTTGGAAATTACACTACTTCAAGTGCTAATGCTACAAATCAACTTTGCTATGATAGTCAACATTTGGATTATGGTATTGGTTGCTATGTGCCTTCAATGTGTTTGCTTGAATTTGTATGCAGAAAGATTGGTTGGGGAACAATAAATCTTAAAGGATATGGAACACAGGCTGAAGTTGGTAGTTTCATTTCAATTGCACTTACTGATGCAAACTATACTGAACCAACAGATGAAACTATGATAGTTGCCAAGGCTTGTGCAATGTGTGCTTGTGATACGCTTGATTCTACTTCATCAAAATTATCTGACAGGTTCAAATGGCAAATTGCTTATAACTTATCAAATGGTATAACAGCATCAAACACCAAAGGATATTGTGGCAATCTTGATACTTATTCAACTACTTTAAGTGGAACAATTTCAAGTGTTGTGATTACTTCTAAACCTTGGGACAGAACACAACCTTCTACTACACTTGTTGAAGGAACTGATTACACTTATGATTCTTCAACACATAAGATTGTAATAGGAAGTGTTCAGGGTGATATAACAATAACAGCCACTCTAACTCAATAATAAAAGCCGACGGTTTCATATCCGACTGCAAACAATGTTGGTAAAATAGAAGGATATGGAACTGACTGAACTACATCTTCTGGAATAAGAACAAGCGCAAGGAAGAGGTAGAGCAGGTGGATTTAGCAGCATAGTGGACGATTATAAATTAAACAGAATAAAAAGAGCAGGTAGTATGAAATATTATTATCTGCTCTCTTAAAATAAAAAATAAAAAAAAATAAACAATATGATAAAAAAATTTGTAAAATGGCTTGAAGAACATGCGGTTGTTCTTGGAAGCGGAGGTAAAGATAGTGTATTACATATATGGTGTATTATTATTTCATTTGTCCTCTTAACTTTTTTTGGTATCATGGGATGGAAAGGTAAGGCTTTTGAATGGCTTTGTGCTGCCTTATTTCTTGGTGGATCAGTAATACCTCCTATTGTAGCTGGTATTAAAGCTTTGGTAAAACATGAGTCTTGGAATCCTTGGTACTGGTTCCCAATTGTTATCGGATTTGTTATTGGTGGACTTTTAGCTATTGTTGTTGGACTTATCGGAGGCTGGTGTTCATTATGATAAATAAAATATTACAATGGTTAAATAAACTAAAAACCGATAAACTCTTACATTTTATTGCTGGAATGCTTATATCTCAAGTCACATACATATTAATTTCACTCACTTCTTTACATATTTGTTGGATTGTATTATTATCATTAACTATTACTGTTATTAGTGGTGGAATAAAAGAAGTTATTGATAAGAAATATGGCGTACCTTCAATAATGGATTTTGTATATACAGTTATTGGTGGATTTATAGGTGTATTACTTGCTATGTTTATTTCGTTATAAGTCCACCAATAATATAAATTTAATATTTATAAAAATTATATAATTAATAATATGAGCAATCAATCAATAATGAAAATATCCAGATGTAATGAAATAAAAAATAATCTTGACCAAGCTATATTATGGTTGAATAATTTATATTTTGAAGCTGGATATCTTATTATGGTTAGTTATCGTGTATCTAACTCTACAGCTGATATAGATGCAGTTTTAGCTCTTGGTCTTAAAAGTGGAAAAGGTAAAGATTGCTATAAAGTAATATCAACAACTAAACAAATATTAATATGGGATGTTTACTATAACCCAGAAGACATACCTGATGTTTCTCAATTAGATCATGAAGAGAATTTTTTATATCATGATCCAGTATTAGATACTTGGTTTTTAATTAATAGTAAAAATGGAATAAGAACATTTAATGAAATTTCTAATATTCCACAAACTTTTATAAATCTAACTGATGGAACTATTTGGGTATCTAATGAAAATAAAAAAGTAAAGAGAATTAATGATATTGCTGATCTTTATAGCAAGGAAGAAATTGATAGAAAAATTGAATATGCTAGAAATAATCCTAAATATGTCGAATTTGAAAAACTAACTACAGAACAAAAAAGTCAATTAAAAGGAGATAAAGGAGAACAAGGAGATAAAGGAGAGCGTGGAGAACAAGGAATCCAAGGAGAACAGGGTATAAGAGGATATAATGGATCAATTGAGAACTTTGTAGTATTATCTCAAGAGGACTATGATGCATTAACTTACGTTGATCCATATAAATTTTACTTTACTTATGAAGATGACGGTGATACTCCAATTGAAGATTTCTATGCTTATGTAGTAGATAATGTTTTAAATATTTATGCAACAGTATCTAATAAAACTCTTAATTTAGATTCTGAACATTCATCATTAAATGGAAATATATTAGAAATATCATCTACATCATATTCAATCCCAACTCCATATTTTAACCCAATTGAAGGAACGTATGATGGGAATATAACGGTATCAATTTTATGTGCAGATCCGGATGCTATAATTAAATATACAACAGACAGATCTTTACCAAACCAAAATTCACTAACTTATAATGGGCCTCTTTCTTTAGATTCAAGCACAACTATTAAAGCAATAGCTATAAAATCTGGTTTTGTAAACAGTTCTATTGCAGAGGCTACATATAATTTAATATACCAAGAAACAGTCAGTAATCCAGTATTTGATTATGAAAGTGGAATTTATAGTGATCCATTTTATGTTAGTTTATACTGTTTAACAAATGGAGCTACTATAAGATATACGTTAGACGGTACAGAACCTAATGAAACCTCTGAAATATATTTAGCACCATTATTTATTGAAGAATCAACAACTATAGTAAGGGCTAAATCTTTTAAAGGAGGTATGAATCCAAGTAGTACAGAAACAAGAATTTATAAAATAGAAAATATTCAAATTGTTAGTACTCCAATTATATTACCTGTAGGAGGAAATTACAATACTGAACAAATTATTAATATAACCTGTGCAACTGAAGGAGCCACCATAAGATATACATTAGACGGTACAAATCCTACACAAGAATCAAATATTTATACTGATTCTATAACAATTTCGGAATCAACTGTTGTAAAAGCAAAGGCATTTAAGTCTGGGATGGAACCAAGTAATATAAAAGCAGAGTCTTATACTATTAATGAAGAACCTCCAACTCCACCAACAGATGATCCTGTAGTTGAGAATAATATTTTGAAAAACTTAAATGATGCAACTATATTAGGTAATATATTATTTTTAACAAATCCTAATATTTCTGTAAATTATAATACATTAATATTTTCTTAAAACCTAAACAATTAAATAAATTATGTCTGAAAACGTTATTAATAAAATCAAAGTAGGCAACGTAGAATATGATATAGAGGCCTCATCAATAGGAGAAATAGATAACTTAGCAATAACTAATCCAGAAGAATCTAATATTGAATTTTCTGTTCCCGTTACAGGCAGTGATACAAAATCTGGTGTTATTGGATTAAACTCTAAAGGTAATTTATCTGTTGAATCTTTATCAAAACATGTAAATCTTGAGGCAAAACAAGCTATTCAATTAAAACCAACTACTTCTATAATTGTTGATACTTCTAGAAAAGTTCACTTAAATAAAGATAATGAAGCTGAAGTCAATATTAAATACGATGACTACGATAAAGATAGAAATGAAGGTCAATCCTATGCTGATGATGATGATAGATTTGGATATCTTAAACTTAATGCTAGAGCTATAGACTTAAGATGTAATGAGCATGGTGGTATAGCTGCTCAATCATGTGGTATTGATGGAAATGGAAATGAAAATAAAATTAAGTTTGAGAGTTCTAGAAAAGTAAGTGCTAATGATACTATTCCAAGCGATTTAAGAAGAAATTCACCTAGTTACGGCTCTTATTATGCAGCTGAAGGAGGAAAAGGTGTAGAATTTGGTACTTTTAATAATGAACACACATCCTTATTTACAAAAGATTATAGATTTAATCAAGATGGTAAAGTATTCTCTGTTACTAGAAAACCAATAGTAACCACTGCTAATAAATCTGATTATCCAACACAAGGAGATGATTTTAAAGATGTTCCTATGACTACTAAAGATAATGAATGTGTCTTTAATAGTAATAATAAAAAGTGGGAAATTTCTAACCCTGCTGTTGGTGAATATGAAATGAGTGCTACCTGGAAATCAATTGTAAAAACTGCAAATGCTCTCAATGATGTAGCCTGGTCAGATACTAATATTAGTGGAAAAGATAATCTCCAAATTACCACAATTGATGAATATAATTGGAGTGCCGTTGAAGCCCCTGGAAGTGAAGTACCTGCAGACCATATTTTAACGGTAAATACAGAAACTCCAAAATATAAATACTATGCTGATGGTGGAATTTATAAACTTTCTGATGGTTCTTATGCAACTTGTTCTAGAAATTCTCACCACTTGAATTTGGAAGCTGATTCTACTATTAAATTAGAAGCCAAACACGATGATTTAGAATTATTAGGCGGCGGTAAAGTACAGGTCGAATCAAAAGTTATTAAGATTGAAGCTAACAATATAGATGGCAAGGGAGTTAATAGCGGTGTTGTTGATTTTAGCACTACCCCTAATATTTCCTTCATGGCCAAAAAGATAAATAAACAAGGAAAATTTGAGGAAATTGATGCTATGCTCAATATAACCTCCTTGAATAATTTATCTAAGACCATCTATGAAAATACTACTGATGATTATGTAAGAATTACTAATGATACTTTATATACTGCTCCTGATGTTCAATATGTTCCTCAGTTAGTTATAAATAAGGTTGAAGTTTATAAGGATTCATTAGCCACTGAAAGACCTGTAAAAGATGATGTTTATTTCATTAAGAATGGTGTTACTTTCCTTGTTGAAATAAATAATGATAATGAACCTAAGGCAAAGAAAAATCCTAAGATCTGTGATAATGGTCATACTGTTTTGTATACTAATGATGGTACTGTTTTCCAACCACTTACAAACACTAATACTGGCATTTCACTTTATACTGACGTTGAACACCAAAATACTGCTACTACTGGATATTATTTAGTAGAAGAAAATGACTCTACTTATATTATCTATATCGACAGTAATAATGAAAGAGCTAATTTTGTTTATGACAAAAATACTACTGATCCAGATAACCCAACTGATTTAACAACTGCCGTAATTTTAGCCGATAGTTATATTACTACTGGATATAATAAGATTGTCTTCGGTGGTCCAGATAGTGCACAAACTGATGAAAACCCTGTAACTTCTGGTAGTCCATTAGAATTTGGCAGTACTAATTGCAGCATAAGTGATATTGTTACTTTAATCAATTATTTCAAAAATGGCGCTGGTAAACAGAATGGTCCTTGGCACGATTAAAAACATTAATTAATTTTTGTTATTTATTCTATTAGCTAGAGTCTAATCTTTGTCCTTAATGATAGAGAAACTGACTCTAGCTATTTTATTATTTCATATTTTTACTATTTTTAAAGACAGACGGGTAGCCTAGGGCTAGGCTATCACCGTTCCACTTTCATCTCGTCGAATCTCCTCAATGAATTCCTCAGATAAATCTTCGGAACCGTGTTCGGTCTGAGCTCCGCTATTGAATAGACTGATATTGATTATTTTTAGGGATTTCCTATTTTAGCTATTTTTCCCATTTTAATAGTATTCTTTATTTCATTAGTAAATTTTGTCATTGAAATAGGAAAAACACGCTTAAAATCCCCTAAGATTCCTATATATAAGAAAAGATAAAATAAATATAAAAATCAGTAATTTATTAGGTTGGGCTTGCACAAGGCCAGCCCGTCTGTGTTAAAAAATAGTAAAGTTATGAATGAATTAAATATAAAAGAAATAGAAAAAAATAAGTATTCTATTATTGTACCAGAAGGAGTTAGATATATCACTAACTGGTCTAACTATTCTCTTAACTTATTTCAATTTCCTCACATATTAGATAAGAAAATACCAGGATGTGGTTATACAGAATATTGTTTAACTTGTGACATTCCTGTAATTCTTTGTTCTCCTAGATTAATGTTATTACAGAATAAATATGATCAACATAAAGGGGAATTATTTTATTACAGAAATGAATATATTAGAGAATTGTTTGTAGATAAAGATTTAACAAAAATTACTAGAGGATCTATACCTAGGGAATTAACTAAGGAAGAAAAAGATGAGTTAGATAAGAAAATAAAGGAGTCTATTGCTAAGTTAAATATGGATCTTGATAATTATTTACACGATTGTCAGTTTAATTATAAAGTACCTAAAATAATAGTTACTTATGATTCTTTTAGAATATTGAAGGAGTATTTATCTTATAGAGAAATTATACAAGAATTCCACATAGTTATTGATGAATTTCAAAGTATTTTTACGGATAGTAGATTTAAGTCAGATACAGAGTTAACTTTTGTAAATCAACTACAAGATCTAAGTAAAGTATGTTTTGTTAGTGCTACTCCCATGATAGATAAATATTTGAAAGAGCTCGATGAATTTAAAAATTTACCTTATTATGAGTTAGATTGGGAAACAGAACAACCTGGAAGAGTAATTAAACCAGATTTAAAAGTGAGATTTACTGGATCAATAGTAAGTAAGGCAAAAGAAATAATACAGACTTATAAAGATAAAAATTTTGAGAAATTTACTTACAAGGATGAAAATGGGAATATTAATATTGTAGAATCTAAAGAGGCTGTATTCTATGTTAATTCAGTAAAAAATATTTGTGACATAATTAAGGGGTGCAAACTTTCTCCAGAAGAATGTAATATATTATGTTCTCAATCAGACTTAAATAATAACACTAAGATAAAAAAGAAGTTAGGTAAAGGTTTTGATATAGGTAAAATTCCAGTAAAAGACGAACCTCATAAAATGTTTACTTTCTGCACAAGAACAGTTTATTTAGGTGCAGATTTTTATTCAACAAATGCAAGAACTTTTATATTATCGGATGCTAATATGGAAACTCTTGCTGTGGATATTTCATTAGATTTACCTCAGATATTGGGAAGGCAGAGATTAGTAGAAAATCCTTGGAAAAACAGAGCTGAATTTTATTATAAAACAAATAAAGATAAAAAGTCTCAAGAGGAATTTGAAGAGTATATAGAGAGAAAGACAAAAAAGACTCAAAATTTACTATTATCTTATACATCTACTCCAGAAATAGCTAAACATGATCTAGCAGAGACTTACCAAGATGTTGCGAAATCTTTTAACTATAAAAATAATTATGTAGCAGTAGATAAACATAGTGATTCTGATATATATCCAGTATTTAATAAACTAGTAATGATATCTGAGAAAAGGGCATTTGAGATACAACAGGTAGATTATAAAGATAGGTTTACTGTATTTAATAGTATAGAGAGTAGTAATTTAATACAAGATAGTTCATCTGATAATATACATAATTTTTTAGTAGATTTTATAGATAGGAAATTATTTACAGAAAAAATGGGATTATTATGTACAGCTAAATTAACAGAATCAGAATTAGGAGTAGTATTAGATCAAATTCCACTTACCTATAAAAATTATTATACTACACTTGGTCCTATTAGGTTAAGAGCATTAGGATATCATATTACTAAAGTTGAAAGAGAGTATCAGGCCACATTATTTAATAAAGAGGACTTAAAAGATAAAATATATTCTAACTATAATGAAGGCGATAAATATTCTAAATCACTTCTTAAAGAAAATTTACAGAAATTATATGATTCTTTAAATTATACAAAGAAAGCAAAGGCTAATGATATAGAGGAATATTTTGAGATTAAGGAGTGTAAAGTATTAAATAGTGAAACTGGAAAATATGATCATGGTTTTGAATTAATAAAAAGAAAAGATTAAAAATAAAAAGATTTGATATTTAAGTATATTAAATCTTTTATTTATTTTATACAATAATAGAATAAAACGAATTGTGAATGTGAAGGCAAGTGAATTTATTAACGTAGCCGGAACACGCACGAAATGAAATGTAGTAAGTATGGCAATAAGAGCGAAAAACAAAGACATAGATGGAATTACCTATGTTGATGAATTAGAAAACAATTTACAGATTAGACGTAAAATTGTTAGAGTATATAAAAATAATAGATTACTATGGGAATTTGCTAATAGTAATTTCTTTACCTCTGATAACTGTATTATTATAACAGCAGATGGATATGTATTTAATGGTAGAAAAATAGAATAACAAAATAATTAATATAAAACACATGAGTGTGACGGCGCGAGCCAGAACATGACTGAATAAAATGAAGGAATATGGCAGAAAAATTTTATAGTAAATATACCGCCGAAGAAATAGAGCAAATATTAAATGACTCTAATTTAGCTCCATTTGTTCTTTACTATGATAAAGTAAATCAGGTATATAGATTCTTTAGAACAAAGGAAAGGAGAGATGCTTGGGTTACTGCTTTTGAGGCTGGAGACATGACAGAAGAAATAGCTGCTTATGAATTTACAGAATCATTTACAGCTCCAGCCCCATATACTATAAATATTAGTGGATTAAAAGATAACCAATATGTTCTTTATGGATCTAAGAATGTTTATATAGAGTACACATTTCAAACTGTAGATGGAAATGGAGGAGAGGTAAATGAGAGCGTTGATGTTTATTATACTATTAAAACTCCCGTAGGAACATCAACAACTAGTAATATTTACAATGCAGGGCAGGAAGTAAAATTAAATGTAGATGATTATTTAGCATTAGGAACAAATGTAATCACTCTTTTAATTAGAGGTAGATCAACTGGCACTACAAAAACTCAAATTGTCACTTATTATGTAGTTGAGTTAAGTTTGACATCTACTTTTGATATTAGTAAGAGAATAGAGAATAATACTAATTTCAGTGTAACATATACAGTTAGAGGCCAAAGTGATAAAACAGTTGAATTTTATATAGATGGTAAACTTATTACTACTAGTTTTGTTAGTCAGTTAGAATCAGAAGCAACAAGAACTCAAATATTTAATAATGTTGATGGATCTTTAGTTGGTCCTGGTCGTCATACATTACAGCTTAGAGCAAATATGATGGCAGGAAATCAAGAATTTTATAGTAATCTTTTATATTATGAGTTTGTTGTTACTGGGAAAGACCAAACTGTAATATTGATAAAAGAAGTATTTCCACCATCAACTCAGGTTATAGTTGGTACTACTCCTGGATTAACTGGTGAGCAATATGTATCAAGAACTTTAAATTGGGCATATTATAGTAGTGATCCATTATATTCAAGTGTAATAGTAACTTGGAGATTATATGTAAAACCGGAAGGGTCTGATGAAGGACATGAAACTACACTTGCAACTAGAAATGCTGATGTTGTTTCTGCAGAGAGTGATAGAGCTCCAGAACCATTGAATTTTATGCCCACCGAAGTTGGGGATTATCAATTACAAGCTCTTATTAAT
>Ga0247609_10000735_pt1 | contig 43148 bp, 50 predicted proteins | sample 172DNAGHGlowgp2_FD_193487 | JGI IMG/M metagenome (GOLD analysis project Ga0247609, IMG submission 193487) | Sheep rumen microbial communities from Palmerston North, Manawatu-Wanganui, New Zealand - 1728 DNA GHGlow gp2 | ecosystem: Host-associated > Mammals > Digestive system > Stomach > Rumen ... | reverse complement strand
ACACCCGTTCCCATACCGAACACGGAAGTTAAGCATCTAAGCGCCGATGGTAGTACAATGTGCAAGAGTAGGACGTTGCCAGGCCCTTCTTTCTTTTTATATGGAGGTTTAGCTCAGTTGGGAGAGCATCTGCCTTACAAGCAGAGGGTCAGCGGTTCGAGCCCGTTAACCTCCACCATTTATAAATAATTAAAAGGCTTCTCATAGCAGAATCATTTAATTGGTATGCCGACATAGCTCAATTGGCAGAGCAACTGACTTGTAATCAGTAGGTTGAGGGTTCGATTCCTTTTGTCGGCACCACTTAATTTATGTCCCGTTAGCTCAGCCGGTAGAGCACTTGACTTTTAATCAAGGGGTCAGCGATTCGAATTCGCTACGGGACACCACTTACTATCTGCCTCGGTGGTGGAATAGGTAGACACGTTGGACTTAAAATCCAATGGACTAATAATCCGTGTCGGTTCGACTCCGACCCGAGGTACCACTTATTTATTAGGGGTTTTAGCTCAGCTGGGAGAGCGCCTGTTTTGCACGCAGGAGGTCAGCGGTTCGATCCCGCTAAGCTCCACCAATTAATTTGGTGAATTAAATAAAATAGTGTAAGTATTAGAGATTCATATGGCGGTGTGGCTCAGCTGGCTAGAGCAAACGGTTCATACCCGTTAGGTCGGGGGTTCGAATCCCTCCGCCGCTACCAACTTTATGCTTTGGACCCATAGCTCAGTTGGTTAGAGCTACCGGCTCATAACCGGTCGGTCGTAGGTTCGAGTCCTACTGGGTCCACCAGTTTTACTTAAATTAAATATTAACTTATCGCAGCTAATATAATGGAGAAATACCCAAGAGGCTGAAGGGATCGGTCTTGAAAACCGACAGGGGGCGAAAGCTCCGCGGGGGTTCAAATCCCTCTTTCTCCGCCACTTATGGTTCGGTAGCTCAGTCGGTAGAGCACAGGACTGAAAATCCTGGTGTCGCGGGTTCGATCCCCGCCTGGACCACCACTTTTTGTGATTAAGTTTTTATTTACTACATCGCGGGGTGGAGCAGTCTGGTAGCTCGCCGGGCTCATAACCCGGAGGTCGCAGGTTCAAATCCTGTCTCCGCAACCAATTAAATTAATATGGTCCGGTAGTTCAGTTGGTTAGAATGCCTGCCTGTCACGCAGGAGGTCGCGAGTTCGAGTCTCGTCCGGACCGCCACTTATTAATTAAAATCAAGACATCAATAAGATGTTTTTTTTTTATTTTCAATCATATAGTTTTTTATCCTTAAAAGTGTTATTATAGAATTAAGAATGGTGGTTTTTATGGATAAAAAGGAATATGGTAGGAGCTTTCAAATATTAAATTTAATAGCATGCTTTTTCATATTTGGACTTTGTGTGACTATAATATTGCTAATTGATTCAAATAGCTTGTTTTGGGGTAAGATTATACCAATATTTTTATCACTATTGTTTGTTATAATATATGGTAAGATAATTGAAATTATTATTTCTAGAAAATATAGATATTCATGGGTTAGATCCTTAAATAAAAGAAAGGCATGTGCTAATGAATCGTATAATGTATATAAGATAGATCCACTTTATGAATCTAAGGGTATGAGAGAATATCAATACAAAAGATTAAAGAGATTTCGTCTTATTAATTTTTTCTTATACCTCCTATCAGCATTTGTTCTTATTATAGGTATAGTAGATTTTAATGCGACACTATTTCATGATGTTATTTTACCTATTGTAATGATTGTATGTGGCTGTGGAGTATTTTTCGTCCTTATAGATTTTTTAGAGGAAGCTTTAATAAAAAAGTTTTATGTAAAACGAAAAAACGATGTTAAGACTACGCAAACTTACAAAAAAAATTCAATTTATGACAAAAATTTAAGAATTTACTATATACCAATTTGCCTATTTATTGGTATAATAATATTAATGGTAGTAGTTGATTTCGATAAATCAATGGAATACATTGCATCAAGAGTCTCTATAATTATGCTTATAGTTGTCCTTTTCATATTAATTTTGGACCTTGTCATTTCTAAAATTAACAAATGGATTAGGATTTTAAATGAAGAGGCATCTAAAACAATTGACAATGATATAGATGATATAATTGATGATATGATTAAAGATGAAAAGGAGAGAGATAATAATGAAGTTTAATGCAGAGGAATTAAAGCAATTCAAAAAAGATTTAGATGCTTCATTAAAAGAGCTTTCTAATAAATATAATATTGATATAACACTAGGTAAAATTGCTGTTATAGATGATATGTTTTCAATTAGATTAAATGCAGAGCATAGACCACTTCCTAAGAAGAATGCTGAACAGCATTCTAAGCAAGCTCCTGCACCTTCCCCTAAGAAGCCAGCAAAGAAGCTAGATAACCTTTCAGATAAGGATTTAGAGAACTTAGATTTAGACGATTTAGATTTAGATGACCTATCTGATGATATGCAAGAGGATAAGAAGAAAGAGGAGCCTAAGAAGGTAATACCAAAGAAGCCAGAGGTTAAGCCAGCTCCTGTTGCTCCTAGAAAGCCTGTTGTTCCTCACAAGCCTGAGCCTAAGGTTGCCCCTAAGAAGCCAGCAAAGAAGCTAGATAACCTATCAGATAAGGATTTAGAGAATCTAGATTTAGATGATTTAGATTTAGATGATATTTCTGATGATATGCAAGAGGAGCATGCTAAGCCTAATAAAAAGGAAGAGCCTATCAAAAAGAATGATAGAGAGCTTGAAAATGAGCTTAAGGAGGATTTAGAATATGAAAGCAAGCTTTCTAAGACTAATGATGATTTAGAGGAGGCTAATCCTACTCCTAAAAAGAAGAAAAAGCTAGATGAGCTTACAGACGAAGAGCTTGTAAATATGGACTTTGATGATATTGATTTTGGTGATGAAGAGCCAGCTGAGGAAGCTCCTAAGCCTAAAAAGAGAAAATCATCATTTGATGAGGATGATGATTCTAGATATGATCAAGAGCTTGAAAGATTCTTAAATCCTGGTAAGAAGGTTTCATATGATAGGGATCCTTCAAATGTTTTCGAGGAAAAGAATAGATCTTCAAAGCAATCATATTTAGATGATGATAATGATGATATATCAGATGAAGAGCTTGAGGCTTATATGGCACAGTCAGGATATTATGACTATAGCTTCCAGGCTAAACTAATTCAGGCAGATTCTAATATTCAAGATTTCTATACAGATGTAAAGAATCTATTATTATCTAACGATGGTGTTAAATCTAAGGTTATGTGGGAATATGATTTGTTCACATATAAGGGAAAGCCAGTCGCAAGATTAAATATAGAAGGAAAAACATTACAGGTATATCTAGGTCTAGACCCTGAAGAGTATGAGGATTCAACATATAATGTTAAAATTGTAAAGGATCCAGCATATTCAGGAACTAAGGTTTTAGCTGAAATCAACAATATGAATGATGAGGATCAAATGTATGATTTAATTGGAGATTTAGCTGAAACTCATAATATCATGCCTGGTGAAGATAGATATGATGATTATCATTTCCAATATGAATCATTAGATGAGCTAATTGCTCGTGGATTAATTAAAGAAAACTAATTATTTGACTTAAAAATTAAATTATGTTATATTACCTATAGCGATGAAGAGAAGATAAATAAGGAAATACCTTAAAGCGAGTGCAGGATTAATTGGTGTAACGCTGCATACTGTATCTTATTTTGTGAGCTCAGAGCTTCGAAAGACGTGTTGGCGCGTTAAGCCATGAGGTAGATATTTATCTACGAATTAAAGGTGGTACCACGTGATTAATTCTCGTCCTTTTAGGAGGACGAGTTTTTTTATTTTAAAGGAGGAATGCATTATGCCAATTATTTTACCAGAGGATATACCAGCATATAAAACATTAGAAGATGAGAATGTTTTTGTTATGCGTCCGGATAGAGCATCAAGTCAAGATATAAGACCAATTGAGATTTTAATACTTAATTTGATGCCTACAAAAATTGAGACAGAAACACAGCTTGCAAGACTTCTTGCTAATTCAACCCTTCAGGTTAATTTAACATTACTTCAAACATCTACTCATAAGGCTACTCATACATCAGAGGAGCATATGGGAAGATTTTATAAGGAATTTGATGATATTAAGGATAAAACATTTGATGGAATGATTATTACAGGTGCGCCTGTTGAACAAATGGAATTTGAAGAGGTCGAATATTGGGAAGAATTATGTAAGATTTTTGATTTCGCACAAACAAATGTAACGACTACTATGTATATTTGTTGGGGAGCACAAGCAGCCTTATATTATTATTATGGAATAAAGAAGCATCTTTTAAAGGAAAAGCTATTTGGAGTATTTGCTCATAAAAAGATGGTTAAGTTTGAGGCTTTATTAAATGGTATTGATGATATATTCTATATACCACAATCTAGACATACAACAATTAGTGATGATGATTTAAAGAATAATAAGGATTTAGTTGTTCTTGCTCATAGTGATGATGCAGGTGATACCCTTATTAAATCTACTGATAATACAAAGCTTTTCATATTAGGTCATGTTGAATATGATAAGTTTACCTTAGATAAGGAATATAAAAGAGATTTAGCTAAGAATCTTCCTATAAAGGAGCCAGTTAATTATTATATTAATGGTGATATCAATGTTTTATGGAGAAGTACAGCGACAATTCTATTCTTAAATTGGTTAAATTATTATGTATATCAGGTAACACCATATGAGTTTGGTGAAATACTTAAGAAATACTAAGGCTTTACAAAAAGCCTTTTTTCTTTTGTGTAAAAATAGTATAATATTATTGCCAAATGAGGTGGTATTATGAACATCAAGGCTATAATCGCTAATGGGCTTGCCTATGGTAAGGTAGTAAAGGCTCATAAGCATACATCAAATCATGATATTTATTCATCAAATGATTTTGAGGAGCATAAGCTCGTAGATAAAGCTATAAATAAGGCGTATTTAGATCTTGAATCATTAAAACGTGATAACAGAGATGACTGTGAGTTAATTAATGTTCAGCAAATGCTTGTAAAGGATCCAGTATTATATGGTGATGTTATAAGGCTAATTAATGAGAAACATTATACAGCACATAGAGCTTTGGAGGAGATTTTTGATGATTATATAAAAAAGTTTAATGAGGCACGTACAACATATCTTCAGGAAAGAGCTTTAGATATGGAGGATATCAAGAGAAGAGTAATGTTTAATCTTGATGATAATGAGGCTATAAATGTTAATGGAGAGTTTATTCTTGTAACAGATAATTTATATCCTTCATATCTTATGACATACGATAAGCAAATTATTGGCGTAATAGCTCTAAACGGAGGATATACATCACATAGTGCTATTCTTTGTAAGGCACGTGAGATACCATATGTTCTTGTAGATGATATTGATTCTATAGATGGAAACGTGTTAATAGATACAAGAAAGAATATCATTAATCTAGAGCCTAAGCAAAAGGATATTGATGAATATAATAAATTAAAAATTGATAAGGAATCATTTGAGATAAATGATTTCAGTTCATTTGGAATTCATATATTCGCAAATGTCACATCTAATAATGATTTATACAAGGTTTTAAAATACAATATGAATGGTGTTGGATTATATCGTACAGAGCTTATATTTATGAATCTTGATAGACCAATGTCATATGAGGAGCAAAATAAAATATATTCTGAGGCATGTGATATGATGCAGGATAGGAATATTTGCTTCCGTACATTTGATATAGGTGATGATAAACAGCTTTCATATATTAAGACATTCCATAAGGGTATTGATAATTATAAGAATAATCCTATTATTTTTGAAACCCAAATAAAAGCGTTGATTAATGCAAATAAGTATGGAAACATGAAGATTATGTTTCCTATGATTGAAACAAATGAGGAATTCCAATATCTTAAGGATTGGGTATTAAGAATAAAGAAGGAATTAAATAATGATATGCCAATTCAAATTGGTATGATGCTTGAGACTAAAATGGCAGTAGAAAATATTGAAACCTTCAATGACTGCGATTTTATGAGCCTTGGAACTAATGATTTAACTAAGGAGCTTTATAATATATCAAGAGAGGATACGCTTAATTATAGAGTCTTTATTAAGGATTTAATTAATACACTTAGAAGAGTTGTAGATGTATTAAATGAAAAAGGTATAGGATTATCTATTTGTGGAGAGCTTGCTTCAGTTAAGCCTGTAGTACGTAGGCTATATAGAGTAGGTATTAAAAACTTTAGTGTTTCCTGTGCATCTGCAAGAGCTCTAAATGATGCCTTGCTTAATGAGTTAGAGGAATAAGAATAATAGCTGTACGATTTTTTACGATTTATATTGATTTATGATAAAAAATATTCTAAAATTATATTGTAAATGAATAATAAATAAAAGGGAGTAGAATCCTGCGTGCAGGAATGCTATCGTCAGTCGATCCATAAGGGTCCGGTAACATTTTAAATTTTCAAGACTTTTGATACATATCAAAAGTCTTTATTTTTACTCATAAACTATTATTCGTTTATAGAAATCATAAGGGTAGGAGGAAGAAAAGGTTATGATTCAATTAATTTTAGGTGTCCCAACTATGGGAATTGTAATAGGAGTTATAGTAGCAGTAGCCTTATTAATATTATTATTTATTCTAAGCTATGTTAAGGCTGCACCTGATACAGCTCTTATTATTTCAGGAATGGGAAAAAGAAAGATTCTTATTGGAAGAGCTGGATTCCGTATTCCATTCTTACAACGTATTGATAAGCTATCACTTCGTGTATTCCAGGTAGATATCAAGACTGATGAGGCTATACCTACATCTAATTTCATTAATATTAGAGTTGATGGTGTTGCCAATTTGAAGATTTCATCTAATCCTGAGCTTCTAGATAGAGCTGCAGAGGCTATATTAAATATGAATGAAAAGAATCTTCAAATGCAGGTTCAACAGGTTCTTCAAGGAAACATGCGTGAAATTATTGGTACAGTTGATATTAAAAAGCTAGTTCAGGATAGACAAGGAGTAGCACAATCCGTTAAGGAAAATGTTGTTCCTGATATGGCTAAGATGGGTATTGAGGTTGTAAATTTCAACATTCAATCATTCTCAGATGATAATCATGTTATTGAAAATCTAGGAATTGATAATATCTCACAAATATCTAAGGATGCAGCTATTGCAAAGGCAAATGCTGATAGAGATGTTACAATTGCTAAATCACTTGCTGAGGAAGCAGCAAATAATTCAAGAGTTGCTGCAAATCAAAAGATTATTGAGCAAAATACTGAGCTTTCATTAAAGGAGTCAGCATTAAAGCAAAAGACAGATACAGCTAAGGCAACAGCTGATGCTGCATATTCAATTGAGGAGCAAAAGAAGCAACAGGAAATCAATATTGCAAAGATTAATGCTGATATTGCTAAGAGAGAAAGAGAAGTTGAGCTAGGGCAAAAGGAAGTTGAGCTTCAAGAAAGAAAGCTTCAAGCTCAAATTAACAAGCAGGCTGAAGCAGAGAAGTATGCAGCTGAGCAAAAGGCAGAGGCCGATCTATTCATTCGTCAAAAGGCTGCAGAGGCTAAGAAGTATGAGCTTGAGCAAGAGGCTGAGATGCAAAAGATTAGAGCAGAGGCTGAGCGTGTTGCTAAGGAGAAACAAGCAGAGGCTCTTAAGATTGAGGCTCTTGCTAAAAAGGAGGCTGCACTTGCAGAGGCAGCTGGAATTGAGGCTAAAGGTAAGGCAGAGGCTGATGCTATTAAGGCTAAGGCAGACGCTATGAAGCAATATGGTGAGGCTGCCACATTACAATTAATTCTTGATTCAAATGTATTACCTGAAATGATTAAGGCATATGCAGAGCCTATGGCATCAGCTATGTCTAAGATTGATAGTATTACAATGTATGGTGAAGGAAATACTGCAAAGCTTAATGAAGAGATTACTAGAAATGGTACTCAAATATTTGCAGGACTTGAGCAAGCAACAGGATTAGATATCAAGTCATTACTTGCTGGATATCTTGGTGGGAAGCTTATTGCTAAGGGTAAAGAGAATTCAACTGAGAAGAAGGATTAATAATATATAATAAGAAGAAGAGGCATAGAGTTTTCTATGCCTTTTTGTCATATATAAATAGGTTAAATATTAGGCTAAAAAATAGTTTTCACTTTTTAAAAATAATACTTGAAATAAACAAAAAACTATTATATAATGATAAAGGCTCGACTAACGAGCAAATGGCTGTGAAGTGGGAGGTTGCCGATACACTGAAAGGCGTTGTCACAACAGTGGATTGGGTTTTTCCACGGAGCAAGTCTATACAAGGATTATAGGCGAAAGGAGTACTTTAAAAATGGCAAAAGAAAAAATTAGAATTCGTTTAAAGTCTTATGATCACAGATTATTAGATCAATCTGCAGCAAAAATTGTTGAGAGTGTAAAGAAGGCAGGTTCTCAAGTTAATGGACCTATTCCTCTTCCAACAGAGAAGGAAATCTTCACTATCTTACGTTCTCCACACGTTAACAAGGATTCACGTGAGCAATTCGAGCGTAGAACTCATAAGAGATTAATCGAGATTGTTGATCCAAATCCAGCAACAATCGACGCTTTAATGCACATTGCACTACCTAGTGGTGTTGATATTGCTTTAAAGAAGTAAAAACAAAAAACAAGAAAGAAACAAAGAGGTGTAATTTAAATGGCTAAGGGAATCTTAGGTAGAAAATTGGGCATGACTCAAATTTTCGATGCAGCGGGTAATTTAGTACCTGTAACAGTTATTGACTGTACACCAAACGTTGTTCTTCAACAAAAGACTGTTGAGAATGATGGTTATGAGGCTGTACAAGTTGGTTTCGCCGACAAGGGTGAAAATGTTGCTAACAAGCCAGAGACTGGACATGCTAGCAAGGCAAACACTGCTCCTAAGCGCTTCATAAGAGAATTCCGTTTCTCAGAAGCACAAGGAGGAAACGAGTTAGTATCTTATAGTGTTGGTCAAGAAATAAAGTGTGATATCTTCGCTGAGGGTGAAGTTATTGACGTTACTGGAGTTTCAAAAGGTAAAGGATATGCCGGAACAATCAAGCGTTATAACCACCGTCGTCAAAGAATGACACACGGAGTATCTGCTTCTCATAGAGAGGTTGGATCAATGGGACCTATCAAGGGAAATATGAAGGGTAAGAAAATGCCTGGACATATGGGAGTTGAGAAGGTTACATTACAAAACCTTACAATCGCTAAGGTTGATACAGAGAGAAACCTTATCCTTATTAAGGGTAATGTTCCAGGACCAAAGAATGGTTATGTAGAAATCAAGTCAGCTGTAAAGGCTGCTAAGTAATATAGGAAAGGAGATTTATTATGCCAACAATCGCATTATTAAATCAAGCTGGTAAAAAGGTAAAAGACATCACTTTATCAGAAGAGATTTTTGGAATTGAGCCTAACCAACAAGTAATTTACGATGTAGTTAACGCTCAAAGAGCTGCTATGCGCCAAGGAACACATGATACTTTAGTTCGTCATGAAGTTGCTGGTGGTGGAAAGAAGCCATGGAGACAAAAGGGTACTGGACGTGCTCGTCAAGGATCTATCCGTGCTCCACAATGGCGTGGTGGAGGTACAGTATTTGGACCTCATCCAAGAAAGTATGATGTTAAGGTAAATAAGAAGGTAAGACAATTAGGACTTAAGTCAGCATTATCTTACAAGGTATTAAATGAGAAGTTAGTAGCAGTAGACTCAATTAAGTTTGATGCTATTAAGACTAAGGATTTCATCGCATTCCTTAACAACATCAATGCAAATGGAAAGACTTTAGTATTAGTTAAGGAGCTAGATGCTAATACAGCATTAAGCGCTAGAAACTTACAAACAGTATTTGTAAATACAGCTGAGCATTCATCTGTATACGACATCTTATGCTATGACAAGCTAGTTATGACATCAGATGCAATTTCATATTTCGAGGAGGCTTTGAAGTAAAATGGCACAAGTAATTGCAAAACATTATGACATCATTAAGAGACCTATCATTACTGAGAAGTCTATGTCTTTAAAGGAGCAAAGCAATAAGTATACTTTTGCTGTTGATCCAAAGGCAAACAAGATCGAAATCAAGGAAGCCGTAGAGGCAATCTTCAATGTTAAGGTTTTATCAGTTAATACATTAAATGTTGCTGGTAAGGCTAAGAGAATGGGAAAGTATGAAGGTAAGACTGCCGCATACAAGAAGGCCATCGTAGAGCTTGCTGAGGGACAAACAATCGCAGCATTCAACATTGAGTAATTAAAATATTAGAAAATTATAGGAGAATAAATAATCATGGGTATTAGAAAGTATAAGGCTATCACTAATGGTAGACGTAATATGTCAGTACTAACATTTGATGAGATTACAACAAGCACTCCTGAGAAGTCATTATTAGTACCTGCTAAGATTAACGCAGGACGTAATAACACTGGACGTATCACTGTTCGTCATAGAGGCGGAACAGTTAAGAGATTCTATCGTATTATCGATTTCAAGAGAAATAAGGATGATATCGAGGCAACAGTTAAGACTATTGAGTACGATCCAAACAGAAGTGCAAATATCGCATTAGTTAGTTATGCTGATGGAGAGAAGAGATATATTCTTGCTCCAGAAGGATTAACAGTAGGAACAAAGATTCTTTCAGGAAAGAATGCTGATATCAAGGTTGGAAATGCACTTCCTATCGCATTAATCCCAGTTGGATCTGTAGTTCACAATATCGAGTTACATCCTGGTAAGGGTGGACAATTAGCACGTAGTGCTGGTACATCTGCTCAAATCCTAGGACGTGAGGAGAAATATGTATTAGTTCGTTTAAGCTCTGGTGAAGTTCGTAAGGTATTAGGAACTTGCAAGGCTACAATTGGAACAGTTGGAAATGCTGAGCACGAGCTAGTAAAGATTGGTAAGGCTGGTCGTGCACGTAAGATGGGACTTCGTCCTGAGGTACGTGGATCAGTTATGAACCCTAATGACCACCCACATGGAGGAGGAGAAGGTAAGGCACCTATCGGACGTGCTAACCCAGTTACTCCTTGGGGTAAGCCAGCTCTAGGACTTAAGACTAGAAAGCATAAGAAGGCTTCTAATAAGTTAATCGTTCGTCGTAGAAACGATAAGTAATTATAGGAGGAAAATTAATATATGTCACGTTCAATAAAGAAGGGCGCATTTGTTGATGCTTCTCTTATGAAGAAGGTAGAAGCTCAAAATGCTGCTAAGGAAAATAAAGTTATTCAAACTTGGTCACGCCGTTCAACAATTTATCCTGCTTTCGTAGGACACACTTTCGGTGTTTATAACGGTCGTGAGCATACACCAGTATACGTTACTGAGGATATGGTAGGACACAAGCTTGGTGAGTTTGCACCTACTAGAACATTCAAGGGACACGTTGCTGATGATGACAAGTCAAGCAAGTAATTTAAGAGGAGGAAACTATAATGGAAGCAAATAAGATTGAAGTTAAAGCAACTGCTAACACTGTAAGAGTAACTCCTCGTAAGGCTCGTCTTGTAATCGATATGATTCGTGGTAAGAATGTTAATGAGGCTGCTGCTTTATTAAAGCTTACTAACAAGGGAGCAAATGAGGCTGTAATTAAGGTGTTAAATTCAGCTGTTGCTAATGCAGAGCACAATAATGGATTAAATAAAGAGAATCTATATGTTAAGGCTGCATTCGTAAATGACGGATTAAGAATGAAGAGAATGTTACCACGTGCTAAGGGACGTGGAGACGTTATCATCAAGAGAACTTGCAACATTACTGTAGTTGTTGCAGAGAGAGATTAATTAAGGAGGAAATCACATGGGTCAAAAGGTAAGTCCAGTTGGATTACGTGTTGGAATTAATCGTGACTGGGATGCATCTTGGTATGCAGCTAAGAACGATGTTGCAGACTTATTACTAGAGGATCTTAAGATTCGTAAGTATCTTGAGAAGACTTATAAGAATGCTTCAATGTCACGTGTCGTAATCGAACGTTCAAAGGGAACAAACAAGGATCGTGTTAAAATTTCACTTTATACTGCTAAGCCAGGTGTTGTAATCGGTAAGGAAGCAGAAACAAAGAATAAAGTGGTATCTGAGCTTGAGTATCTTACTAAGAAGGAAATCGTCCTTAACATTGTTGAGATCAAGAGACCAGAATTAGATGCTACATTAGTAGCAAAGTCAATTGCTGAGCAATTAGAGGCACGTGCATCATTCAGACGTGCTCAAAAGCTTGCAATTCAAAGAGCTTTAAAGGCTGGAGCTAAGGGAGTTAAGACTCTTATCTCTGGTAGACTTGGAGGAGCTGAAATGGCTCGTTCTGAGGGATATAATGAAGGACAAGTACCTCTACAAACACTTCGTGCTGATGTTGATTATGCTTGCGAAGAGGCAAACACAACTTACGGAAAGCTAGGAGTTAAGGTTTGGATTTACAGAGGAGAGGTTCTTAACCTTAAGAAGAGACAAGAAGCAGATAAGGCTGAGAGAAATGCTCGCAATGATAAGGCAAAGCGTGCACCTAAGAAGTCTTTCGCTAAGGATGCTAAGGCACCTAAGGCTGCTGCTGAGACTTCTGATAAGGAGGCTAAGTAATTATGTTAATGTTACCAAAGAGAACAAAGTTTAGACGTCCTCATAGAGTTTATTATGAAGGATGCCCAAAGGGAAATACTGAAATCTCATTCGGAGAGTACGGACTAGTTGCTCAAGAGGGATGCTGGTTAACTAACCACCAACTTGAGGCAGCTCGTATTGCCATCACTAGATATTTCGCTCGTGGTGGAAAAGTATATATCAAGGTTTTCCCTCATATTTCTAAGACTAAGAAGCCACTTGCTGTACGTATGGGATCTGGAAAAGGATCACCTGAGCAATGGGTTGCTGTAGTTAAGAAGGGAATGTTAATTTTCGAGGTTGGTGGAGTTGATGAGGCTACTGCTCGTGAGGCATTAAGACTTGCAGGACATAAGCTACCAATCAAGACAAAGTTCGCTAAGAAGGAGGATGCTGAGTAATGAAAAACGCAGATATTCGTAAGTTATCTACTGAGGAAATTAATGCACAAATCTTAGAGCTTAAGGCTGAATTATTCAACCTAAAGCTTCAAAATGAGCTTGGACAATGCGAAAACACTGCTCGCATCAACCAAGTAAGAAAGACTATCGCTAGAATGAATACAATTCTAAGCGAGCGTAAGGAGGCTTAGTTATGGAGCGTAATACAAGAAAGACTTTCACTGGTGTTGTAGTATCTGATAAGATGGATAAGACAATCACTGTTGCTGTAGACCACTACGTAAAGGACAGAATTTACGGAAAGCGTGTTAAGCAAACTACTAAGCTTTATGCGCATGATGAAGAGAATACAGCTAAGGTTGGAGACACTGTAAAGATTATGGAGACTAGACCATTATCAAAGAACAAGCGTTTCCGTTTAGTATCAGTATTAAAGACTACTGAGACTCTTTAATTTTAACTACCAAAGAAGGAGGTATTCACAATGGTACAACAAGAAACTAGACTTGCTGTTGCTGACAATTCAGGAGCACGTGAGTTATTAATTATTAAGGTATTAGGTGGAGCATTACATAGATATGCCAATGTTGGTGACATTGTTATTTGCTCTGTTAAGAATGCATTACCTAACGGTGGAGTTAAGAAGGGTGATGTAGTAAAGGCCGTTATCGTTCGTACTAAGCAAGGTCTTAGAAGAGCTGACGGATCATATATTAAGTTTGACGAGAATGCAGCAGTTCTTATTTCAGATGATTTAAATCCAAAGGGAACTCGTATTTTCGGACCTGTAGCTAGAGAGCTTCGTGATAAGAATTACATGAAGATCGTTTCACTAGCTCCAGAAGTTCTATAGGAGGTAAACTATGCTTATTAAAACAGGAGATACTGTAGTAGTAATCGCAGGTAAGAATAAGTTTACAGTTGATAAGAAGGGTAACAAGACTCTTACAACTGGTAAGGTATTAAAGGCTTTCCCTAAGACTAACAAGGTTTTAGTAGAGGGTGTTAATATCGTTAAGAAGCACGTTAAGCCTAATCAGGCACAAGCTTCTGGTAGCATCGTTGAGGTAGAGGCTCCAATTGCTGTATCTAACGTTATGTTATTAGATCCTAAGACAAATAAGCCTTGCCGTGTTTCTATCAAGACAAATGATAAAGGCGAGAAGATCAGAGTGTCAAAGCAATCTGGTTATGAATTTAAGTAATCTTCAAGAGAGGAGGTAAACTATTAAATTATGAATCGTTTACAAGAGAAATATCAAAATTCTGTAAGAGCAGAATTACAAAAGCAATTTAACTATACTTCATCAATGGAAATCCCTAAGATTGAAAAGATCGTATTAAATATGGGAGTTGGTGATGCAACAAGTAATTCAAAGGTTTTAGATGATGCAGTAGCTGAAATGACTAAGATTGCTGGTCAAAAGCCAGTTGTAACTAAGGCAAAGAAGTCAATTGCAACATTTAAGCTACGTGAGGGAATGCCTATCGGATGCAAGGCTACACTTAGAGGAGAGAGAATGTATGAGTTCTTAGATAAGCTTATTTCTATCGCTCTTCCACGTGTACGTGATTTCCGTGGAATCTCTGCTGATGCCTTTGATGGTCGTGGTAACTATACTCTAGGAGTTAAGGAGCAATTAATTTTCCCAGAAATTAATTTCGAGGAAGTTAAGAAGATCCGTGGATTAGATGTTGTAATTGTTACTACTGCTAAGACTGATGAAGAGGGACGTGCCCTATTAAAGCTAATGGGTATGCCTTACAAAAAGTAATTAAAGGAGAACATTATGGCAAAGAAATCATTAGTTGTTAAAAATCATAGAAAAGCTAAGTTCACTGCAAGAGAGTATACTAGATGCGAGCGTTGCGGACGTCCTCGTGCAGTACTTAACGACTTTAAAATATGCCGTGTTTGTTTTCGTGAGTTAGCATACAAGGGACTTATCCCTGGTGTTAAGAAAGCAAGCTGGTAATATAATATATTCCGGTCTATTGGAAGGAGGAACGATCGTATGGCTATGACAGATCCAATTGCGGATATGTTAACTCGCATTAGAAATGCGAATAAGATGTTACATGAAACAGTTGATGTACCTGCATCTAATATTAAGAGTTCAATTCTTGAGGTATTCAAGAACGAGGGATTTATTGCAGATTATAAGACTGTAACTGAGGATAATAAGGGTGTTACTACTGTAACATTAAAGTATATTGATAACAAGGAAAGAGTTATCAAGGGACTTAAGAGAGTCAGCAAACCAGGACTAAGAGTCTATGTTGAGGCTGACAACCTACCTAAGGTTTTAAACGGATTAGGAGTTGCTGTTATTTCTACATCTAAGGGTGTAATGACAGACAAGGCAGCTCGTAAGCTAAACCTTGGTGGAGAAGTTCTAGCATATATTTGGTAATTAGAGAAAAACAGGAGGTGTTTTAATTTATGTCTCGTATTGGAAATAAGGTAATCAACTTACCTGAGAAGGTAACTGTTACTGTAGATGACAATAACGTAGTAACTGTAAAGGGACCTAACGGAGAGCTTAGTGGTGCTATCGATAAGAATATCACTGTCGAGGTTAATGGTTCTGTGGTTACATTAAAGAGACCAAATGATACATTCAAGGCAGTTCACGGAACAAGCCGTGCTAACCTAGCTAACATGGTTAAGGGTGTATCAGAAGGATTTAAGAAGCAATTAGACATCATTGGAGTTGGATACCGTGCACAATTAAGCGGAAAGACTCTAGTAGTATCAGCAGGATACTCTCATGATGTAAATAAAGAAATTCCTGCAGGAGTTAAGGTTGAGGTAATTAAGGGAACTACTCTTATTATTTCAGGAGCTGATGCTCGTACTGTAGGTCAATTTGCGGCAGAGGTTCGCGATATCAGAAGACCTGAACCATATCATGGAAAGGGAATCAGATATACTGATGAGCATGTACGTCGTAAAGAAGGAAAGACAGCTAAGAAGTAATAGAAAGGAGCGCACAGAAATATTATGATTAGTAAAGTATCAAAGAATGTTAAGCGTTTAAAGAGACATTATAGAATTCGTAAGAACTTAAGCGGTACACCTACTGCACCTCGTTTAAATGTTTTCCGTTCAAACAAGCAAATTTATGCTCAAATTATTGATGATGTTAATGGTAAGACATTATGTAGTGCTTCTTCACTAGACAAGGAGCTTGGTCTTAAGAATGGATCAAATGTTGCAGCTGCAGCTAAGGTTGGAGAACTTGTAGCTAAGCGTGCAAAGGAAGCAAAAATCAAGACTGTTGTATTTGACCGTGGAGGATATTTATATCATGGACGCGTTCAAGCATTAGCAGATGCAGCTCGTGCTGCTGGACTTGAATTCTAATAAGGAGGACTACAACAAATGAGCGAAGAGAAGACAGTTAATGCTGCCAAGGCTGAAAATGTTAAGGTAGTAGCTGAAAAAGAGCAACCTGAATTCGAGGAGAAGGTCGTAACTATCAACCGTGTTGTTAAGGTTGTTAAGGGAGGAAGACACCAACGTTTTGCTGCTCTAGTAGTTATTGGAGACAGAAAAGGTAGAGTCGGATTCGGTACTGGTAAAGCACTTGAGGTACCAGACGCAATTAAGAAGGCCGTTGAAAGTGCTAAGAAGAACATTATTAGTGTTCCAGTTGTTAATACAACAATTCCTCATCAAATTACAGGAATCTACGGTTCTGGTCAAGTATTCTTAAAGCCAGCTGTAGAGGGAACTGGAGTTATCGCTGGAGGTCCAGTTCGTGCCGTTCTAGAGTTAGCAGGTATTACTGATATCCTATCAAAGTGCCAAGGATCTAGAACAAAGATTAATATGGTTAGAGCAACATTCGAGGGTCTTAAGAACCTTCAGACTGTAGAAAGCGTAGCAGCTCGTCGTGGTAAGACTGTTGCTGAGATTAGAGGTTAATTAATATGAAGTATCAAATTACATTAGTTAAGTCATTAATCGGAAGAAAGCCTAACCAAATTGCAACAGCTAAAGCACTTGGACTAACAAAGATTGGTTCATCTGTAGTTAAAGAGGAAAATGAAGCTATTAAGGGTCAAATCCTTACTATAGCACACTTAGTAAAAGTAGTTGAAATAGAAAAGTAATAAGGAGGTGCCTTACTTATGCTAAATGAGTTAAAACCAGTAGAAGGTGCTAGACATTCTAAGAAGCGTCTTGGACGTGGAGTTGGAAGCGGACTAGGAAAGACTTCAGGTAGAGGACAAAAGGGTCAAAATTCACGTTCTGGTGGAGGAGTTAGACCTGGATTCGAAGGAGGACAAATTCCTTTCTTCCAACGTTTACCAAAGAGAGGATTCAATAACGTTAATCGTGTAGAGTACGCTGTTGTTAATCTTATGGATTTAGAGAAGTTCGAGAATGGATCAAAGATTACTCTTGAGACATATTTCGAGACTGGTCTAGTTAAGAACGCTAAGAATGGAATCAAGGTTCTTGGAGAAGGAAAATTAACTAAGAAGTTAAATGTTCAGGCTCACAAGTTTTCTGCATCAGCAGCTAAAGCAATTGAGGCTGCAGGCGGAACAGTTGAGGTGATCTAATTTGGTAGAAAAGTTAAAACGAATTTTTAGTAATCCTGACATCGTCAAGAAAATTACTTTTACATTCTTAATACTTTTAATATTCAAATTAGGTACATATTTGCCTATCCCATTAATTGATACTGTTGCTGTAAAGCAATTACTAGAGGGAAATAGCTTTTTAACTATCCTAAATACATTTAGTGGTGGAGGATTAAGCTCTTTCTCTATTCTAGCATTAGGTATTTCACCATACATCACTGCGGAAATTATCGTTCAAATGCTTGCGATAATTATTCCAAAGCTTAAAGAGTGGAGTGAGCAAGGTGAGCAGGGAAAAACTAAGACAAATCGTGTTACAAGATACGTTACTGTCTTAGTTGCATTTGTACAAGCATTAGCATTATTATTTGGTCTTGGTAGTAGACCTGAAAATATCTTGGAGGCAAGTGTTCTTGCTGATAAGGATTTATTCTGGCTATTCTATATTTATATGGCAATAGTTATCACAGCAGGATCTGCATTTGTTATGTGGCTTGCTGACTTAATTACAAGACATGGTGTTGGTAATGGTTCATCATTAATCATCACTGCTGGTATTGTAACATCACTACCTTCAATGTTTACATTATTATGGAGTAAATACATCACTGATGGAATCACTCCATCTTCAGTACTTTCATTAGTAGTTATATTAGTATTATTCGTTGCAATGATATTATTAGTAGTATTTATGGAAGGTGCTAAGCGTAGAATTCCAATTCAATATGCAAATAGACAAGGTAACGCATCTTCAGATATTCCAGTTAAATTAAATGTTGCTGGAGTTATCCCAGTTATCTTTGCATCTACATTATTATCAATTCCATTAACTGTAGTAGGTATGATGGGACTTGAGACTGATAGTAGTACATCAGCATATTGGTTTGATCAAATATTTAATTATCGTCAGCCAATTGGAATGCTATTATATGTAATATTTATTTATTTCTTCTCATTCTTCTATGCATTTATGCAAATGGATCCTGATAAGATAGCTGATAATCTATCTAAGTCAGGTGCTTATATCCCAGGATATAGACCAGGAGAAGATACTAAGATTCAATTATCAAAAATTTTATTTAGAGTAACATTAATCGGTGCAACTTACCTAACATTCGTTGCATTAGTTCCAATTATTGTTGCTAAGGCATTCAGCTTCTCTACATCAGAGCAATCTACTATTGTAGTTGGTGGTACATCATTATTAATCATAGTTGGTGTTGCTATTGAAACTGCAAAGCAGCTTGAAACTGATTCAGCAACTGAAACATACAAAGGAATTTTATCATAGAGGTAATTATAATGAAGCTATTAATAACAGGACGTCCTGGTGCTGGTAAAGGTACTCAGGCAGTAAACATTAAGGAATATTATAAAATCCCTCATATCTCTACTGGAGATATGTTCAGAGCCGCAATGAAGGCTGGAACTAAGATGGGACTTTTAGCCAAGTCATATATGGAGAAGGGTCAATTAGTACCAGACGAGGTTACAATCGGTATTGTTGAGGATAGATTATCTGAGGCAGATTGTAAGGACGGATTCTTACTTGATGGGTTCCCTCGTAATCTAGCACAAGCAGAGGCTTTAGATAAGTTCTTAACAAAGAATGGAATCAAGCTTGATGCAGTACTAGATGTAAATGTAGAAAATAGTGTACTTGTAAGACGTATGGTTGGAAGAAGAGTTTGTAAGAACTGTGGTGCAACATACCACATTGAGTTCAACAAGCCTTTAAAGGATGGTATCTGCGATAATTGTGGATCTAATCTAGTACAACGTCCAGATGACACAGAAGCTACTGCAGTAAATCGTTTAGCGGTTTATGATGAGCAAACAGCTCCTCTTCTTGATTATTACAAGAAGCAAGGAATCCTTAAGACTGTAAATGGTGATCAATCATTTGATAAGGTATTTGAGGATATAAAGGCCGTTTTAAAATAAAGTTCAATCCCTATAATTACTACTCATCTCGAGTAGTATAGGGGAATTGAAGGCTCTGCTCAAAGCATTGCCATGCTAAACTTTTATTATAGTTTTGCATTAATAACAGTATTATTATGATAGCTATAGAAGGAGGCATTTTATGGCAAAGGAAAATGATAACATTATTGAGCTAGAGGGAAAGATCTTAGAGGTACTTCCTAATACTCAATTTAAAGTTGAATTAGAAAATGGACATATTGTCCTTGGACACGTTTCTGGTAAAATCCGTATGCACAACATTCGCATTTTACCAGGGGACAAGGTCACAGTAGAATTATCTACATATGACTTAACACGTGGACGTATAACTTACAGACGTAAGTAAATTTAACACCGGAGGTAAAAATATGAAGGTTAGACCATCAGTAAAACCAATATGTGATAAGTGTAAAGTTATTAAGAGAAAAGGCCGTGTAATGGTTATCTGTGAGAATCCAAAGCACAAGCAAAGACAAGGTTAATTAATTAAGAGGAGGACGATTTTATATGGCACGTATTGCAGGAATAGATATTCCTAGAGATAAGAGAATCGTTGTAGCACTAACTTATATTTATGGTATTGGTGATGCTACAGCAAAGAAAATCTTAGCAGACGCTAATGTATCAGAGGATATCCGTACTAAGGATCTATCTGAGGAGCAATTAAGCGCAATCCGTACAGAGGTAGCTAAGGTTAAGACAGAAGGAGATTTACGTAGAGAGGTTGCATTAAACATTAAGAGATTAATGGAAATTGGATCTTATAGAGGACTACGTCATCGTAGAAACCTACCTGTAAGAGGACAAAATACTCGTAACAATGCACGTACTCGTAAGGGTCCTAAGCACACTGTTGCTAATAAGAAGAAAGCTGTTTAATTAGGAGGTTAATAACAATGGCACGTAAAGTAACAAAGAGACGTGTGAAGAAGAACGCACCACTTGGTGTTGCTCATATTCACTCAACTTTTAACAATACAATCGTTACAATAACTGATCCAGCTGGAAATGCAATTTCTTGGTCATCAGCTGGTGCTCTTGGATACAAGGGAAGCCGTAAGTCTACTCCATTTGCTGCTCAACAAGCAAGTGAAGCTGCTGCTAAGGCTGCAATCGATCAAGGAGTAATCAAGGTAGAGGTTTCTGTTAAGGGTCCAGGACCTGGAAGAGAGGCTGCTATTCGTTCATTACAAGTTGCAGGACTTGAAATTACTGCAATTAAGGACGTAACACCAGTTCCACACAATGGATGTCGTCCACCAAAGCGCCCAAGAGGATAATTCCTCTTTGTGGGAGCTACAATGGATAGATTTTAACTTAAGGAGGCCTATTAATGAAAGATTTAAAATTCGAAAAACCAGCTACAAGCGTTATTGAATTATCAGAGGATGGAAACACTGGTAAGTTTGAAATCACACCTCTTGAAAGAGGATTCGGACTTACTCTTGGTAATGCTTTAAGAAGAGTATTATTATCATCACTTCCTGGTACAGCATTTGTAAACGTTAAGATTGATGGTGCTCAACATGAGTTCATGTCACTTGACGGAGTTATGGAAGATGTTATCACAATCATCCTTAACTTAAAGGGAGTAATCCTAAAGACTGACTCTGAGGATCCTGATTTCACTGTTCAAGTTGAAATCCATAAGGGTGCTGGAGAAGTAACTGCTGCTGATATTATTCATGGTAATGAGTTAACAATTGTTAACCCTGATCACCACATCGCGACAGTATCAGAGGGAGGATCATTAAATATGGTTCTTACTGTTCGTCGTGGAGTAGGATTTGTTCCTGCTAACAAGAATAAGGAATACAATGAAACTGTAGGAGAAATTGCTATCGATTCAATTTATACTCCAATTGTTAATGTTAATTTCTCAGTTGAAAAGACTCGTGTTGAAAACGAGGCTAACCATGATGATCTTGTAATTGAGGTTACAACAAATGGTTCAATTAGTGCTAAAGAGGCTTTAGCTATGGCTTCTAAGATGCTTATCGAGCATCTAAACGTAGTCGTTGAGCTTTCTGAGAAGGCATCTAATACTGACTTCATGATGGAGCCAAATGATGACTCTCAAAATAAGAAGCTTGAAATGACTATCGATGACCTTGACCTATCAGTACGTTCATATAACTGCTTAAAGAGAGCTGCTCTTAACACAGTTGCTGACTTAACTGCTAAGTCTGAGGAAGATATGATGAAGGTTCGTAATTTAGGACGTAAGTCATTAAAGGAAATCAAAGAAAAGCTAGAGGATATGGGATTAGGATTTAGAAAAGACTAATCTTAACAATATAAGGAGGAACTAAAACTATGGCAGGTTATTCAAGATTACGCCGTAATGCATCAGCTCGTAAGGCTGTATTACGCGATCTTATCACAGATTTAATTCTTAACGGATCAATCGAGACAACAGTTATTAAGGCTAAGGAGCTTAAGAGACTTGCTGACAAGATGGTAACACTTGGAAAGCAAAACACATTAGCTTCTAGACGTAATGCTGCTAAGCTTGTTCGTTTTGAGAAGGATAGCGACGGAAAGTTAGCTATTCAAAAGTTATTTGATGAAATTGCACCTAAGTTTGCTTCTCGTAACGGAGGATACACTAGAGTTATTAAGACTGGTGTTCGTCGTGGAGATGCTACTCAAATGGCAATTATCCAATTCGTTGACTAATATAATTATAGGAAGTCTTTATGACTTCCTTTTTTTATTATTTGCAAATTACATCTGTCTTTATATCTGTTATTTGTAGCACTTTTGTTGCGCATCATATGGTATCATATAGCTGTGTAATGATTAGGGACGATTATTCTAATATTTAATATATACATAAAAAGGGAGGAATTTTTATGAGGAAATTATTAAAAAAGAGGATTGTATTTCCAATAGTAGGTGTTTTAGCCTTTATACTTTCATTGGTTTGGGTATTTGTGTCTATGCCAAATACTTATGCAGCTGTAACTGCTCATCTTTCTGATTCACTTGAGTTTGATTCATATTATTCAAATCAAGATAAAGCCATCACGGCTAATCCGACTTCTGGTTCTTCTGGAAAATGGACTTGGTCTACATCAAGTGGTAGTGCGTTAGCATCAGGTACGATGAAAGATTTAAATAACCCATCGCAAAGTGTAACTGCGTTAAATGTTTCTTTGAAGTCAAATGAAACTTTGACTTTTACATTTAACAATAATAAAACACTCAAAATACCGCAGGCGCGTACATTTGCAAATTGTAAGCCTTCTGTTATAAGCACTACTGCATACTTAGATGGTAATCAATGTAGTTCTGCTGGACCTACACCATCTACTCCACCATATACAATTGTTCTACAACAGGATGTAGTGACGAATGATTATTGGTGGAATACAGCTAGTAATGCAAATACATTACAAATTACTTTTAAAAATATAAGTGGAAGTAATGTTAGTTTCTCATTGAGTAGAATATTTATATTTGAAGAAGCTAGCCAAAAAGCTAGTATAACTGCAGGTAACGGAGTAAAATCAGTTTATTTATCAACAAATCAAAATGCAGCAAGTGGTAGTGCAAGTGGAACAGAATTCAATAGTGGTTCAACTGTATATGGTTTTGCAGAACTAGCAAAAGGATATAAGGCAAAAAGTGGTTGGACACTTGTTTCTGGTACAGCTGATACGGAAGGAGCTAAATATCGTATTGGTGAAAAAACTGTTGGTTCATCAAATGTTGATTTTGGTACAATTGGTGCTGATTTAATTTCCTATACAATTGGATATACATTGAATGGTGGTTCAGTTTCTGGTAACCCTACATCATACTATGTAACAAGTAATACTATTACGCTTAAAAATCCGACTAAAACAGGTTATACATTTAAAGGCTGGACAGGATCAAATGGTACAACACCACAAACAAGCGTAAGTATTGCTAAGGGTTCTATTGGTAATAAAACATATACAGCAAATTGGACAGCTAATCAATATACAGTAACACTAGATATGCAAAGTGGTAGTGGTGGTTCAAGTTCAGTGACTGCGACATATGCAAGCGCAATGCCAACTATCACAGTACCTACAAGAACAGGATATACATTTGGAGGATATTATACTGAAAAAAATGGTAGTGGTACACAATATTATAATGCAAATGGTGGAAGTGCAAAAAATTGGGATAAAGCTTCAGCTACAACATTATATGCAAAGTGGACACTATTACCAGTAATTCAAGATGTTGTTGATAAGATTAATAATATAGGTACAGTTCAATATCCTAATAGTAAGGGATTGATAAATATCGCAAGAAGTGCATATGATGCATTAGATAGTTCATATAAGGGTGTAGTTTCAAATTATCAAACATTAACAACTGCTGAAAGTACATATCAAACATTAAGAGCGAAGGCTATTAATGATCTTAAGAGCCTAATTGATTCTATAGGTACTGTTAAATATCCAGAGAGTAAAGCTCTAATTGAGGCTGCCGAGGCTGGATATAATCATTTGGATAATGCTGATAAGGGTGAAATAACAAATTATTCGACATTAACAGCAGCAAGAGAAGCATATAATTCTTTAAAGTCTATAGCTGTACAACAGGTTATAGATGCAATTAATGATATCGGTGAGGTTAAGTACCCTGAAAGTAAAGAGAAAATAGTATATGCTGAAGGCTTATATAACGCATTAGATGAGAATGAGAAGAATACAACTGTAATTACAAATTATGAAACATTAACAGGTTCTAGAGCAACATTTGATAATTTAAGAGCAAATGCAATAAAGGATGTTATGGATAAGATTGATGCTATAACACCTCCACTTGTTTATCCAAATAGTAATTCTAGTATAAATACAGCAAGAACTGCATTTGATGCATTACATGCTGATGATAAGAATGTTATGGCTGTAACTAATTATCAAAAATTATTAGATAGTGAGGCAGCATATTATGTTGCAAATGAAGTAAATGAAATTGGTAATTCAGAGGATACACAGGAATTTAGAGATAAGGTATCTGCTGTAAGAAATGATTATAATAATTTAACATCAAATCAAAAAGCAATATTCCCTGATAAGGAAAATGATATGCTTAATGATTATGAAGCAGCAATTAGAGTAATGGATTTAATTAATGCAATAGGTGATGCAGAAGTAACTGCTGAATCAAAAGCATTAATTGATGCTGCAAACGAAGCATATGAAGCATTAACTGACACACAAAAGCAATTAGTAGCTAATTATGATGAATTAATAAGCGATAATACAGACTATGATGAAGCATTAGCTGTAGTTAATAAAATTGATGCCATTGGTGATGGCGAATATTCAGAAGAAAAACAAGCATTAATTACAGATGCTAGAGAAAGCTTCAATGCTTTAACAGAGTATCAAAAATCTATAGTTTACAATTCAAGATTATTATATGATAAGGAAGTAGAAGCTACAAAGACACTAATTGATAATATTGGTTCAGTTCAATATACACCTATCAGTAAGTCATTAATTGATATAGCTTCTGCATCATATAATGCATTAGATTCTAATCTTAAGCAAGAGGTTACAAATTACCACGTTTTAATGAAAGCTAATAATGATTACAATAAGGTAGATACATGTGTAAATAAGGTAAATAGCTTAGGGGATCTTACTTATAGTGAAACAAGTAATGAGAATATTAAAAATGCTAGAGGATTAATTGATGCATTAAATGCTGATCAAAAAGCAATCTTACCTGAAGAGTCAGAAAATACATTAATTAATTATGAAAAAGCATATGCCGCAATTGAAAAGATTCATTCAATTGGTAAGATTAAATATTCAACAGGAACTGAAGAATTAGTAAAAGACGCTCGTGAAGCATATGATGAATTAACTCCTGAGCAAAAGGAATTAATAAATAATGAAGATTTCTCATTATTAACAGCAAAAGAGGAAAAATTAGAAGATACAAGAACAACAGCTATTGCATGGGGTGTTATATTAATATTATTAGCATTAACAGCAATAGGAGCTGGTATATTCTTCATATTCTTCCTATTATTCAAGAAGGATAATGACGATGATGATAAAAGCCTTAAAAATCAAAATGTAGTTAAGGCCTCATCATCAGCATTACCACTTATAATATTAACTAGTCATTTCTTTACTGGTCCATATAAAGCATTCTATATTCTATTAGCTATAGCAGCTTTAGTTTGGATTGGTGTGGCTGTTATATATATTCTTAAGAAAAAGGGTATTATAAAAACAATCAGTCTAAAGGGTGTTATAAAAACAATCAGTCTAAAATTTAAAAAAGATTCATCTGAAGAAGATGATGATAATACAAAAACAGAATAAGATTAGTTAAATAGTAGAAGGCGATAACCATAGATTGAGTTACCGCCTTTTTTTTGTAATTCTGTAATGCTTTAAATATACTTTTTTGATATAATATAATAGTAATATTGTGTAAGGAGATAATTTGGTATGATAGAGGTAAAGGATGTTAAGTTTGCATATACCAAGGAAGATATCGCTTTAAGAGGCGTTTCTTTTGTCATACCCGATGATTCATGGGTGTCTATTATTGGACACAATGGTAGTGGAAAATCTACTATATCTAAGCTTTTAATCAATCTTATTTCTCCTCAAAAGGGAGAAATAATTGTTGATGGAGTTAAGCTTTCTGAGACTACTGCACCAGAAATTAGAAAGAATATTGGGATTGTATTCCAAAACCCAGACAACCAATTTGTTGGCGTAGATGTAGAGCACGATATTGCATTTGGACTTGAAAACCTACAAATTGAGCATGATACAATGCATCGCCTTGTGTCAGAATATGCCGAAAAGGTTTCTATGCTTGATAAGCTTAAGCGTGAACCACATACACTATCTGGTGGAGAGAAGCAAAGGGTTGCTATCGCAGGAATTCTTGCATTAAATCAAAAATATATTATTCTTGACGAGGCTACATCAATGCTAGACCCAGAAGGTACTTTGGATGTGGTAAATCTTATTAAAGTATTAAAGAGTCAATATCATAAAACAGTTATTACAATAACACATGATCTTAATTTAGCCGCATTAAGTGATAATGTTATTGTTCTTCGTGAGGGTAAAAAGATAGCTGAAGGGAAGCCTATGGATGTATTTGCTGATAAAAAAATGCTAGCTTCATCTAATCTAGAGCTACCCTTTGACCTAGATTTTTATGATATGTGTAATAATCAAGAATTAAAGAATGATAAGGAGCTTATGGATGCCATATGGGAATATCATTTAAAGAAGTAGGACATAAATATCGCGGTGTTAAAAGAAAGGACATTACAATTGCCCTTGATAATATTAATCTTGATATTTCTGATAAGGATGAGTTTATTGCAGTTATTGGTAAAACAGGTAGCGGTAAATCAACTCTTATATCTCATATGAATGGTCTATTATTACCAACAGAGGGTAAGGTCGTATTATTTGATAAGGAATTCACAAAAAGAAAGAATCATAATCCTAAGCTTAAGCCTATAAGAAAAAGAATAGGATTTGTATTTCAATTTCCTGAATATCAGCTGTTTGAGGAAAATGTTTATAAGGATATAATATTCGCTCCAAAGAATTTTGGATTTAGTCAGGAAGAGATTAAGGAAAATGTAATTAATGTATGTGAGCTATTAAATATCGATAAGGAGCTTTTGAAAAAGTCACCATTTAATTTATCCGGTGGACAAATGAGAAAGGTCGCTATCGCAGGAATTTTAGCTTATAATCCTGATATATTAATACTTGATGAACCAACTAGAGGATTAGATCCTAAGACCATGGAAGAAATTATGGAGGTATTTTATAATATCCATAAGAATATGCATAAGACTATAATCATGATTACTCATGATATGGATATAATGTATAAATATGCTACACGTGTTCTTGTAATGAAGGACGCAAGGCTTGTTTATGATGGTAGTAAGGAGGATCTTTTTAAGACAGAGTCTTATAAGGATTATCACCTAGAAAAGCCAGAGATATTATCTATGATAGATTATCTTAATCAACGCTTAGGCTTAAAGATTCCTTATACAATTCATACTAAGGAGGAGCTTTTAAGCTATTTGATGGAGGTGAGGCTAAATGGATAATATAACTATTGGTCAATATATTCCAGGCTCATCTTGGATCTATAAAATGGATCCTAGAATGAAAATAATTCTTACAATAATACTTATGGTAATAACATTTATATTACCATCTCTTATAAGTGTTAGTATAGCACTTGGTTTATTTGTGCTAGTATTTATTACAACACGTATACCACTTATGAAGATGCTTCTAGGTCTAAAGCCTGTTGTATATCTTATGATATTTACCTTCATATTACAAATATGCTATACAAAGGGTAGTGAGGATACACTTATTAAAATAATGGAATTCCATTTTAGCTTTATAACATTAGCTATTATTTTAGGAATTCTTGCCTTCTATCTTTTGACAAAGAAGTATATACCACTAAAAATGATATATTTCCTTATTATGGTATCATCCCTCTTTGTTGTTCAATATTTCATAAATAATGATTTATTATTTAACCTATCATATAGATTAAAGGTGTATGAGGAGGGTGTTATAAAGGGAGGATTTGTAGCTATACGTGTAATACTTATGATATCTATTACATCCCTTTTAACATTTACTACATCAACTATGGAGATTAATAATGGTATATCAAGTGTATTATCTCCATTAAAACTATTGCATATACCAGTTTCAATATTTTCAATGATGTTATCACTTACTTTAAGATTTATTCCAACTCTTTTAATGGAAACAAGAAAGATAATGGATGCTCAAAGCTCTAGAGGAGTAGACTTCTCTGAAGGAGGGCTTAAGAGCAAGGTAACACAGGTTATTTCCTTATTAGTTCCTATGTTTGTTATTTCATTTAGAAGAGCAGAGGAGCTTTCAAATGCTATGGTCGCAAGAGGATATGATTTAGATGCTAAAAGAACTAGATATGATAAGCTTAAGCTACATCTAATGGATTATTTTGGCTTAATTCTATGCCTTGGATCATTAATTGGAATAATATGCTGGAGGTGGATATTCTAATGAGAATTAAATGCACTATTTCATATGATGGCTTTGATTTCATGGGATATCAAATTCAAGATGATTTAAGAACTGTTGAGCTTGAGCTTACAAAGGCTTTAAAGAAGGTTAGTGGTGAGGATATTAAGGTATTTGCCTCAGGAAGAACAGATAGAGGTGTTCATGCCTTAGGGCAGGTAATACATTTTGATACTAATAAGAATATTACAGAGGATGGATGGATTAGAGCCTTAAATAGCTTTCTTCCCCTAGATATTAGAGTTATTAGTGTTGAATATGTGGGTGATGATTTTCATGCACGCTTTAGTGCAAAGAAAAAGGAATATCATTATCTTGTTGAAACTGCAGAATATAATCTTTTTGAAAGAAGATATAAGGCGTTTTATTATAATCTTGATATTGATTTAATGAAGGAGGCCTTAAAAAGGTTATGTGGAACACATAGTTTTAAAGGCTTTTGTAGTGCCTCAAATATTGTTGGTAAGGATTTTGTTAAAACACTTGATGAGGCATATATTATTGAAGAAGGAACAACCCTTAGATTTGTATTTAAGGGAAGTGGTTTTTTAAAATATCAAATTAGAAGAATGATGGGTATAGTATTAGAAATTGGAAGAGGAAGAGATGTATTAGATACTATAGATAAGGTATTTTTAACAGAGGATCCTACAATTTCTAGAATGTGTGCTGATCCACAGGGATTATATTTGGTTAAGGTTTATTATTAAGAGGTGCTTAAAATGAAGGGCTTATTTATCACACTTGAAGGTGGAGAGGGTAGTGGAAAATCTACTGCCATAAATGCTATAAATGAATATTTCTTATCTAGAGGATATAAAACACTTGTATCTCGAGAGCCTGGTGGTATTAAAATTGGTGAAGAGATAAGATCTGTTATTTTAGATAAAGAGAATACTATGATGACACCTGAGTGTGAAACATTGCTATATGCGGCTTCACGCATACAGCTTCTTAATGAGAAGATTATTCCAGCATTAAATGATGGAATAGTAGTTATTCTTGATAGATATATTGATTCATCATTTGTTTATCAGGGTGTCGCAAGAGGTGTTGGAATTAAAAATGTAGAAAGAGCTAATGGATTTGCTCTTTCATACATGCCAAATATTACATTCTTTCTTGATGTAAGACCTGAGGTTGGCCTTAAAAGGCTTTCTGGAAGGGATAAGATGGATAGGCTTGATTTAGAGTCAATAGATTTTCATAATAAGGTATATAATGGATATCTTGAGGTTATGGGAATGTATCCAGAGCGTATAAAAAGAATTGATGGAGAGCAAGCTCCAGAATTAGTTATTAAGCAAATAACAGATGTATTAGATAAAGTAATTAAAGGATAGGTGATTTGTGTGATAAGCGATTATATAATGGGACAAAAAGAGGTTAAGATGATGCTTGATCAAAGCTATAAAAACAATCGCTTATCACATGCCTATATTTTTGCAGGTGATAAGGGAGTTGGAAAGGAGGCTATGGCCTTATATTTTACAGCTCTTGTTAATAGCGATGGAGAGGTATCATTTGAATCTCCTAAAACAAAGGCTATATTTGATCATGATTTTATAAATCTATTTGAAATATCACCTAGAAAAAATGAAATAGTAAAGGATGATGTAGAAGCCTTACTAAGGGAGTTTAGTAAGACATCTCTTGTAGAAGGAGATAGAGTATTTATTATCCATGATGCTGATAAGCTAAACCAAAAGACATCTAATATGCTATTAAAGTTTATAGAGGAACCACCTCTTGGTGTTCATGGTATACTTATAACAAACAATGTATCTAATATTCTTCCAACCATTATTTCAAGATGTAATATTGTAAAATTTAAATCTAAGGATAAGTCTATACTCTATAAGGAGCTTATAGAAAGTGGTATGGAAAAGATGGATGCCTCAATTATAAAGGAGCTAACAAATAATAAAGAGGCGGCTCTTCAAATACTTGAGGATGATTCATATCAAATGATAAAGAATATAGTAATCTCTCTTTTAGAAGCATCTAAGGAAATAGAAGCTATGACTATTATTATGAATAATATTTCGCTTCTTTCAGATCAAAAAAACATGAGAATGCTATTAGATATATTATCACTTATGATTGAGGATATGCTATATGAGAGTCCTTTAAGATTTAATGATTTTAAGCAATTAATTTCACGCTATAAAAAGGCAAGTGAAAATGATAAAATAGAAAGAGAATTGAAGTCTATACTTGAGTGTATTAGAATGCTAGATAATAATGTCTTAGCTCGTAATTTAGCATATAGGCTTCCAATAATACTATTTAGGTAGGTGAATTGTATGAAGGCTTGTAAGGTACAATTTAAAAAGCTTGGAAAAAGATATTTCTTCGGATGCGAAAGATTTAATTTATCTGATGGAGATATGGTTGTTGTAAATACTATTCGCGGACAAGAAATTGGATATGTTTGTGGTGATATGTTTGACCTAGATCCAAAAGGGATTGATGGTGAGCTTAAGGATGTAATAAGAGTTGCTACAAATGATGATATTACAAGATATAGAAGAAATCTTGATGAGGAACCAAAAATTATTCAAAGGACTAAGGAACTTGTTATAAGAGAAGGACTTGATATGAAGGTTCTATCATGTGAATATACATTAGATAAATCAAAGCTTATTATCTATTTTGAGAGTGAGGATAGGGTTGATTTTAGAAATCTTGTTAAGGATTTAGCAGATGTTTATAGAACACGTATTGAGCTTAGACAGGTAGGATCTAGAGATGGGGCTAAATATTTTGGAGGAGTTGGACCATGTGGGCTTATGGTATGCTGCCAAACATGGATTACAGATTTCCAAAATGTTTCAGTAAAGATGGCAAAGAACCAAAGCTTATCTTTAAATCCAACTAAGATTAGTGGTAATTGTGGTAAGCTTTTATGCTGTATTAATTATGAAAATGATTTATACACTGAGCTTAGAAAAAATGCTCCTGATGTTGGAGATATTGTAGAAACTGATAATGGTCTTGCGAAGGTTATAACATCAGATATTATTAATCAAAACCTAAAGGTTAAATATATTGATAATGAAGGATTTGGATACCTTAAGATGAATGAGGTTAAATTCGATCCTAAGAATAGAAAGAGAAAGAATAATGGAAGTAATTAATGAGCTTTTAGGATATCCATATTATAAGATTATTCAGGATTCTGATAGATTTAATTTTTCAATTGATTCAGTATGCCTAGCCCATTTTGTAACATTAAAGCCTAATGCTAAGAATGTTATTGACCTTGGGTGTGGGAATGGGCCTATTGCAATGTATTTAACATTAAGAACTAAGGCTCATATAGATGCGGTAGAAATACAAGAGGGATCACTCGATCTCGCAAGAAGATCTATAAAGCTTAATATGCTAGAGGATAGAATAACTCTATATCATGATGATATTAGAGGCTTCGCAAAAAAATATCAGAAAAAGTATGATGTGGTTTTATCTAATCCACCATTCTTTAAATATAATGAAACATCAAATATTAATAAAAATGATTATAAAACTATTGCAAGGCATGAGGTAATGCTTAATATATTTGATTTATGCAAGGAGGCAGCAGCATTATTAAATGATGCTGGAGTGTTTGCAATTGTTCATAGACCAGATAGGCTTACAGATATTTTAAAGGCTTTAAGAGATAATAGGCTTGAGCCTAAAAGAATACAATTCATATATCCTAAGGAGGGTATGTGTGCAAATCATGTTTTAATAGAGGCTGTAAAGGGTAGAGGAGAAGGTGGCCTTAAGGCCCTACCTCCATTTTATGTTCATAATAGTGATGGAAGTCATACCACTATGGCCTTAGAGGTTTATAATCAAAAGGATGAGACAAGATGAAAAGATGCTATAGCTATAACCATGATAAAGCAATTTTATATTTAGTAGCTACACCTATAGGTAATTTAGATGATATTACATATAGAGCTGTTGAGACATTAAAGAAGGTATCATATATTTATGCTGAGGATACTAGAAATAGTATGGTACTTTTAAATCATTATGATATTAAAACACCACTTAGGTCTTATCATGATTTTAATAAGGAATTAAAAAATGATGAGATTATAGATATCCTTATGGGTGGAGAGAGTGTCGCAATTATAAGTGATGCTGGAAATCCTGTTATTTCAGATCCTGGATATAATATTTGTGTATCATGTATCGAGCATGATATAGCTGTCACAACTATTCCAGGAGCTTGTGCGTATCTTTCAGCTTTGGTATCATCAGGTCTTCCACCTATGCCAAATACCTTTATTGGATTTTTAGATAGTAAGAAGAATAAAAGATGTGAGATGCTTAATGAATATAAATATGTTACACATACACTTATTTTTTATGAAGCACCACATAGAATAATTGATACCCTTAATGATATGCTTGAGGTTTTAGGGGATAGATATATTGTAATATCTAGAGAACTTACTAAAAAATATGAGGAAATTATTAGGGGAAATATAAGTGAAATATTAGCTGATACATCACTTTTAAAGGGTGAAATGGTTGTCCTTGTATCAGGGTATAGTGAGGAAGCTATAAAGAAGAATCCTATGGAAATGATTGATGAGCTTATATCATTAGGATATAGAAATAAGGAGGCTATTAAGGAAACTGCTATGGCACTAAATCTTGATAAGCATGAACTCTATGATCAATATATTCTTTATAAGAATAATAAATAATTATAAAAAATTGTTTTTTTGTAGTATAATCTTAAATGTTGGAGATGATTTTATATGGAAAATAAAAAGTTCTATTTAACTACTGCAATTGCATATACATCATCAAAGCCTCATATTGGAAATGTTTATGAGGCTATTTTAGCTGATGCAATTGTTAGATATAAGAAAAAGGATGGATATGATACATTCTTTATGACTGGTACTGATGAGCATGGTCAAAAGATTCAAGAGAAGGCAGAGGCTTTAGGTATAACACCAAAGCAGCATGTTGATAATGTATCAAATGAAATAAAGGCTACAGATAAGCTTATGAATATTGAATATGATAAGTTTATCCGTACTACAGATGATTATCATATGGCTGAGGTAGCTGATGCATTTGAAAAGCTATATAAGAAGGGTGACATTTATAAGGGAGCCTATAAGGGTCTATATTGTGTTGCCTGTGAGTCATATTTTACTGAGAAGGATTTAGTAGACGGAAAGTGTCCTGATTGTGGTGGTCCTGTTGAGGAAGCATCAGAGGAGGCTTATTTCTTAAAGCTTACTCCATATCAGCCACGTCTTATTGAGCATATTAAGAAACACCCAGAGTTTATACAACCTGAGTCTCGTAAGAATGAAATGCTTAATAATTTCCTTGCAAATCCACTTCCCGATTTATGTGTATCAAGAACATCATACACATGGGGAATTCCTGTAAAATTTGATAAGAAGCATGTTACTTATGTATGGATTGATGCTCTTATGAATTATATTACAGGTATTGGATATCATGTAAATAAGGATTCTGAACCTGAGTTCAAGAAATATTGGCCAGCAGATGTACATTTAATTGGTAAGGATATTTTAAGATTCCATACTATTTATTGGCCAATTATTTTAATGGCTCTTGGTGTAGAACTTCCAAAGCAGGTATTTGGTCATCCTTGGGTTTTAACTAACCACAATAAGATGAGTAAGAGTAAGGGTAATGTAATTTATGCTGATGATTTAGTAGCACAATTTGGTGTTGATGCGGTTAGATATTACTGCCTACATGAAATCCCATTTGCTGCGGATGGTAATTTAACATATGAGCTTGTATGCGAAAGAACAAATAGTGATTTAGCAAATACATATGGAAATCTTGTATCTCGTACTATTGCAATGTGCAAGAAGTATTTTGGTGATGAGGCTATTTGTAAGGCTGATACAGTTTATAATGAAAATGAAGAGAATGCAGAGCATGCACTTCTATCTGCAATAGATGAGGCATGCAAGAAATATCATATCTTAATGGATGAGTTTAAGGTTGCTGATGGACTTGAGGAGGCAATGAAGATGCTTCGTGCTGCTAATAAGTACATAGATGAAACTGCACCTTGGGTTCTTGCTAAGGATGAGTCTAAGAAGGCTGTATTAAAGAATGTATTATATAATCTATTAGAGGCTATAAGAATTGGTTCTGTATTATTAGAGCCAGCTATACCAGCTTCTGCTAAGAAGGTATATGAGGCTCTTCATACACAGCATATTAGCTTTAGTGACTTACAATTTGGAAAGATGGAAAGCTACAATGTTTCTTCAATAGATGTATTATTCCAACGTCTTGATGTTAATAAGGTAATGGAAGATGTATTGAAGAAGGAAGAGGCTAAGAAAGAGGCAACTGCCAAAGTAAGCTCTAATCCACAAAAGCCAGAAATTACTATTGATGACTTTGATAAGATTGACCTCGTAATGGGAGAAATCATTTCAGCTGAAAAGCATCCTAAGGCAGATAAACTATTAGTATTTAAGGTAAATATTGGTGGTGAGGTTCGCCAAATTGTATCTGGTATAGCTAAATGGTATAAGCCAGAGGATACAATAGGTAAAAAGGTAGTCGTAGTAAGAAATCTAAAGCCAGTTAAGCTAAGAGGTGTTGAGTCACAAGGAATGCTTCTTTGTGCTAGTGATGCTCTTGATGAAAACCTAGAACTTGTTACATCTAATTTAAATCCTGGAGATATAGTTAGATAAATGTATAGAAAGCTTTAGCTTTGTGCTAAGGCTTTTTAAACTTTTTGGTATTTTATAAATTTGCGTTATATGGTATAATGAGTTAAAGTGGGTGATGAAAATGCGCGCAAGAGATTTAAAGGTTTATGTAATAATTTTAATATTTTTCTTAGTGTGCTTAATTGCTATCACTGCAGTTTATCAGGCTGGTGTAGATACTGCAACAGTCAAAAATGCATATTATCAAAGTGAAAGTGCATATGATGCATCTTGTAGTGCTCTTGATGCAAGTATTGCTGAATATAATACATTATTTGTTAATGGAAGCGATTCTGTTGAAGCTACAAATATAGATGATTCTTCAATTTTTGGAGACAACACATATGCTATTTCATCTGATGGTTATGTATATTATGTAAATGGTAGTGAGTATGGAAGAGTAGCCCTACAAACTGTTATGGCTAATGCATTAAATGATGAGGATAATGCAATTCTTCTTATTGATAATGGAACTGTTATAGGATCAAATGTTGATTATAATTCTCGTGTAACATCTCTTCTTGAGATATTAACAAGAACAAATTCTGCGACATTATCTAATAAGATTCTTGATAAAACACATGAAGAGGGTAGAGAGGTATATAAAGCTCGTCTTACTGTTACATCAGGAGAAAATGATGGATATATTGTTGTAGATGATTATTCTTCATTTAAGCTTTTAAGATTTGTTGATTCAGATGATATTATTACAACTAATGATGTTAATCAATTTAGGTTGATGTATTGGATTGGTGCAGGACTATTATTATTAGGAATTGTTATTAATTTTATTTTCTTATTTAAAAAGCTTAATAAAGGTCAAGCACTTGATGCAGGAATTTCTCTTAGAGGTTCAAATGCTGTTGTTGTATGTAAGGTTGATGGAAAGATTATTTCTTACAATAGACCATTTAAAGCAGCATTTGAGACTAAGTCACTTCCAATTAGCTCAATGAATGATTTGACATTAATGGATACTGATTTACCACTTAAGGATTTAATTAAGGAACAAAGAAAATTTGTTCTTGGATGGATTGGTATGCTAAATGAAGAAGGAGTCAAGGAGCATGATGATGTTTACTTTGAATTCTATTCTGCAAAGCGTGGTACTGATTATTCACTTATTGGTAAGGATATTACAAAAGAATATATTGATCATAAGATATTAATTGAAAAGTCTACTAAGTCACTTGTTACAGGTGATGATAATGGAGTAGTTCTTGATAGAAGATATCGTGAGGTTAAGGAAAAATATAAATCTGTTAAGGATCCATATTTATTCATTATGGTTAACCTAAGAGGATTTAAGGATATTAATACATTACTTGGATTTGATCAAGGTAATGATGTACTAAAATTCTTCTCAGAAAAGCTTCATGAATTTTTTGATGGCCTTGAAATCTTCCATACAAAGGGAGATGAGTTCGTAATCCTTGATGAAAACTCAAATGAGGTTTCAAATCTAAAAATTTGTGATAGAATGCTAGAGGAATTAAAGGCACCTATTCAAATTAATAATAATGAAATTATGCTTCGTCCAGCATTTGGTGTATTAGGTTCAGATATGGATGGAGAAACAGACATAGATTATGACATGCTGATATCTAAGCTTACTACAGCTACAAATCGTGCTAAGGGAGCCGGAAGAAATGTATGTAAATATGATGTAAATCTAGAAAATAGTGCTATGAAGGACCGCGAGATGGAGGAGGATTTAAAACTTGCTATCCAACGTGGAGAGTTCGTAATGTACTATCAACCACAATATGAGTTAAACCAAGAAAGAGTATGTGGATTTGAAGCGTTGCTTCGTTGGAATAATCCAAAATATGCCACAATCTCTCCAGAGGTTTATATTAAGATGGCTGAAAAGAATGGATTTATCATTGATGTAGGAAACTTCATTAATGCAGATGTATTTAAGACTGCTAAGGAAATGGAGCAGTATGATATTCATATTTCAGTTAATGTATCGCCTGCACAAATTGTTCAAGCAGGATTCGTTGCAGATTTCTTAGAGAAGTTTGAAGAAAATGGACTAAGACCTGGAGCTATTGCCCTAGAGGTAACAGAAACATTCTTAATGGAAAACTTCAGTACAGTTATTGAAAAGCTTCAAATTCTTAAGAACCGTGGAATTTCAATCCACCTAGATGATTTTGGTACAGGATATTCATCTATGCTTTATTTAAAGGAGCTACCTATTGATACAATTAAGGTTGATAAGGAGTTTATAAAGCATATTGAATCAGATAGATTTAGTAAGGTATTAACTTCAAAGATTATTACTCTAGGTAAGGAGCTTGGAGATAAGGTAATTTGTGAAGGTGTTGAAACTAAGATTCAAAAGGATATTGTTCATAAATTTGGTGCTGATATAATTCAAGGATATTATATTGGTAAGGCTTTATCTAAGGAAGATGCCTTTGCCTTATTAAAGACAGGTAAGGTTTCAAGTGAAAACAAGAGTAACGGAAAGTTAGGTGAGGAGTAATGTTATTAACTTCAGGAGGTAGTGCATTAATGGTAACATTAATAGCAGTACTAGTAGTAATTTTATTAGGAGTATTATTTTTCTTCCTAATTAAATACAATTATAAGAAATTCCACGAGGAAAGCGATAATCTAACAGAGCAGACTATTACTAAGGCTGAAATGAATAGAGCTATTTCTAATTATATTAAGAAGGTTGGAAGATTTGGAGAATTTACTCTAATCTATATTGATATTGATAATTTCACATCAATGAATGATATATTCGGACGTGAGCAATGTCAGGAATTCTTGACAGAAATTGCACAACGCTTTGTTAAAAGATTCCCTTATAGAACAGTAATTTCAAATTATAGTAATGATGAATTCATGATTTTCATCAAGGATAATTTAACATATGAGCAGGTATGTAAAATAACTGATCAGCTACTTGCTGATGTAAGAGGAAAGCTTTATGTATCTACAAGAGATTCTATTTCTCTTACTGCATCTGCAGGTATTTGTATGTATCCTTCTTGTGGAAGAACTACAGAAGAGCTTGTAAAGAATCTAGAGCTTTCAACATATATTTCTAAGCGTGAGGGTGGAAATAAATACACAATGTATTATAGAACTCTTGCTACTGATGAGTCAGAGAACTACAAGTTCTTCTTAGAAATCAAGAAGGCTATCCTTAATAAGGAATTCTGTCTATATTATCAACCAATCATTAACCTTAATACTGATAATGTTTATGGTTTTGAGGCTCTAATGCGTTGGAACCACCCAGAGCAAGGTGTATTACCACCAGCTAAGTTCATGTCTATCATGGAAAAGAGTGGAGATATTTATTGGGTAGGTAAATGGGGACTTGAGCTATTATGCTCTAAGTTTAAGGAGGTTCAACCACTTGTTGGTGATGATTTCCATTTAACTCTTAACTTATCTACAAAGCAATTAACATATGAATCACTAGCTGATGATCTAGTTCTTGTTGCTAAGAAGGCATCAGTTGCAGCATCTTCAATTGTACTTGAGATTTCAGGATATGCAATGTTTGAGAAGATGGATAACGTTAAGCAAAACCTATTAAAGCTACGTGATGCAGGATTTACAATTGCAGTTGATGGATTTGATCTAGACTACTCTACAATCACAAAGATTAGTAAAGAGCCTATTGATATGATTAAGATTTCTCGTAATTTCTTCCTTGATGAGGTTGAAGGGGATTCAAATAATCCTAGACCTACAACATCAGATGCAGAAAAGCTTGCAGCTGAGAAGGAAGAGACTAAGTCAATTAAGGAGAAGTTTGCTAAGATGCTTATTGAAACAGCAAATGTTGCACATCGTGTTGTTGTATCTGAAGGAATTGAGACTAAGGATCAGGCTGAATATGTAAAGGGACTTGGAGTAACTCTAGGTCAAGGTTACTATTATTCAAAGCCAATTTCTGAATCTGAGCTTCCTGATTTCATTAGACTTCGTAAGTGGGACGAGCATACATTTGATCCTGCTAAGGAGGCTGAGCAAGCGCCTGCAGAAGAAAATAATGATGCAAATCTTGCAGCTGAGGTTAATGCAGAAGCTCCAGTTGCTGAAGAGCAGAATGCTGTAGAAGCAAATGATAGCCAAGAAGCAACTACTGAAAACAATGAGCAAGCATCCCCTATTACTGAGGAAGTTCCTGCAGAGGAGAGCCCAGTAGAGCCTGAGGCTAATGCTACTGAAGCACAAGAGGAGCCAAAGAAAAAGGTAGCACAAGAGGATGCTGATGAAGAGGAAGATGACTCTGAATCTGATGAAGAAGAGGATGAAGAGGAGTAACCTCTAAAGGCATAAAAAATTGACATATTTTTAGATTTCGTATATAATACTACTAGATAGAGGGCTAAACTAGAGCAATCTAGCGACGCAAAGCTATAGGGTCCTTATGGGATAGCCAGTTGCTGTATCAGTAGATTGCTACGATATTGCAACTATTTTTTATGATATTTGTAAATTAATGATGGAGGATAACCAAGTATGGCAAAGGATAATTTATCAGAAAAGCTTGCCAAGGACCGTATGGTCAGCTTGTTTAGAAGAAAAAAGTTAATAGCTACATTAATTGTATTATTCTTACTACTTGCTACAACTATCGGTCTTGTAACATACTATGGTTTGAGTACAGGAGGATTTACAATTAATATTGATGATGAATTAAGTGGTATGGGAATAGTGCTTAAGGAATCAGTAGATGGTGAAGGAAGTCAGAGCTTGAATGCCCCTGAATATTCAGATGCACAGCCTATTTCTCAACCAGAAATAAATGAAAATTTCGTTCTTAACACAGATGGTGGGTATACATCAAATGCTGGAAATTATATTGGATATACATTCTATTTAGCTAACACAGGTGGAAAGCAATGTGATGTAGAAACTACATTCAAAATCACAGAAAATACTCGTGATGTAGCTTCAGCTGCAAGATTCTGGGTATTTATTTCACACGGAACTGAAGAGGATGGACAGCTTGTATATTTCGAGGATAGCCATGATAAGACTGGAACTATTTATAAGAAGGCTGAATCTAGTGAAGAAAATGAAAAACAATATCAAGACTCAATAGCCAATATGTCTTATAAAGAGACTGTTGATTGGAATGCTGATTATTCATCAAAAGATGATGAGAATATTATTTATCATACTGCATTCCTAGACTTTAATCCTGGTGAGGATTATAAGATTTCTATAATTATGTGGCTTGATGGAAATGATCCGGATTGTGTTGCCTATTATGGAGAAAATAACGAAAGAATGGGAATTATTGAAGGAAAGCTTAAGATTGGTATGTCATTCGAAGCATACCATGAGAGCCTAGTATAGAAAAAAATATTTATTGACATAAAATTAAAATATTATATAATTATGACGGATTTACGATTTTAATTATATAAAATGTCGGTAAATGTTTTATAACTAACCTAAAGGGGTTGATAAACAAATGATTAATTTATCAAGAAAACTTTATATTAGTTTACTAACTCTAGTACTATTGTTTGTAGTTGCTGGAACTGTCACATTCGCGTGGTTCAAGCTAAATACAAATGCTTGGTTTAGTGATTTGGAGATTGGCGCATCATCTAATGCTGATTTAAGAATATCTGTTGTGGGTGTAGAGGGAACATATGGTTCACATTTGACTAATAAGCAAATTGGATCATCTATTATCGCACATTCAAATGGATGGGATCTTACTTGGGATGATACTGAAAAAGCATATTTTTGGTATGATTCTGAGGAAGATAAGTACATCAAAGTAACAGATGAAAATGTGGAAGATTATATGAAGATTCTTTCATTAAAGCCTGTTACAACAAAGGATGGAAAAGTATTTAGAAATCTAAATGGAATGCTTGTTAATGAAACATATAAGTATTTCTTCAGATTTGATTTATATTTCATGTCTAATGAAAATCTAGCACAGGATGTGTATTTCTCAAATAGAACTATCACATATCCAGATGGTACAATTATTCCAAAGACAGAGTTTACAACTGTAGGACAGGAATCAATGACTTTCCCAGATAATATTGTTGCATCATTTGATACATATAATCAAGTGACAGGAAAGATGATTCACTTCAATGCAGCTGATCAAAAGGCTTATGAGGATGGAGTAGATGTAACGGATAGCTTTAAGCAAAACTTTAACACATACGTTTCTGATGCAACTCGTTTTGCGTTAGAAACTAAGTCTATAGATGTTGATACTACGGAGGTAACAACATCAAAAGTAAGACTATATGAACTAAATAAAGGTAATGGTTCATATGCAACAACAATGGTAGAAAGTGGTATCACTTCAGCTAATACAACATATGTAGGTACAGCAGGAGCAGCTTATGACGCAACTAAGAATGCAGCATTCACATACTACAATACAGTTCGTCAGGCAGAGCTTGATGCAGGTACAGGTACAGACTCAACAATAGAGCCTATTAATTATAAGGATGTACCAAATACATATAAGGGATTAGATACAGTTGAAGCTGCAAAGATTATTTCTTTAAATGCTTCAAATAATTATGGTAAGTATGGTACTGCTAAAATGACATTAACATTATGGATAGAGGGATGGGATGCAGATTGTATTGATACAGTCTTAGACCAACAATTAACATTTGATATGTCATTTACAAACTACAATACAGCTGTAGAAAATGAGCCTACAGAGCTTACATATCTTGTAACAGATCCAACAACTGGAGCTATTATTGATGATAGTAAGTCTGTAAATCAAATCTACAATATGTTGATTTCAGACGATTCACCTGCATATATCGAAAATAGTACAGCTTCATTCCTTGGCTGGGCTAGAGCAGATGAGAATGGAAACTACATTGACGAAAATGGAAATGTAGCTGACAGCTATACATTGTTCGATTTTGCAAATACCACTGTTAAACCAATGGTTGAGGGTGAAAAGTGGTATCTCGTTAGTGTGTGGCATTAACGAGATATCAAAAAACTTGATATAAAATCACGAAAGTGATATAATTAAGTTAAGGACACAGGAATATTTGCTGTCATTAAAATGAAAAAACAAGGAAAATATAATAATAAGAGACGAAAAGGAGAAAGGTATATATGAATAAGATTTCGAGAAAATTATTATTAAGTTCACTATCTATGGCATTCGCTGTTGTAGCTCTAGGAACAACAACATTTGCATGGTTTACAACTAATGCAACAGTAACTGCTTCAACTAAGGTTGCAGTTCAATCATCAACTACATCTATCCAAATTTCAAAGGATTGTGAGTCATGGGGATCAAGCATTGCATTTGATTTCACTGATGCAACTGCTGACGGAAAGAAGGAATTAACTGCATGGACATATAATGCAGCTGCAGCAACTCTTTCTGCATCTGATACATTCTCAAGACTTGAGAATGGAGTAGTTCAAGATGCATCAACTACATCTGCAAATGCAGCAGCAAAGAATAATCTAATTGTATTTGAGGCTTACTTAAAGGTTTCATCTGCAGATATGAATGTAAAGCTTTCAACTGATACTATTACTGCGGCAGCAGCAAAGAATTATACAATTCTTAAGGATTTCTCATTCAACAATGATGGAACAACTGCTTCATATAAGGCAGGAGACACTGTAAAGGTTGACGTTAGAAATTCACTTCGTGCTGTTGTTGACGTA
>Ga0247609_10000733_pt1 | contig 43175 bp, 28 predicted proteins | sample 172DNAGHGlowgp2_FD_193487 | JGI IMG/M metagenome (GOLD analysis project Ga0247609, IMG submission 193487) | Sheep rumen microbial communities from Palmerston North, Manawatu-Wanganui, New Zealand - 1728 DNA GHGlow gp2 | ecosystem: Host-associated > Mammals > Digestive system > Stomach > Rumen ... | reverse complement strand
ATTACACTTTATGCTAAGTGGCAAGAAGATGAAGGTGTTATGTATACTGTTACTTTTGATGCAAATAGATGAACATTTGCTAATTTACCAACTCCACAAACTGTAGTAAATTGAAGCTTAATTTCTACTCCTGATCAGCAACATATTCCTGAATTACCATGATATAATTTTGATGGATGGTGGACTGAACCTAGAGGTGGAACTCAATGGGATTTTGCTAATGATGTAGTGACAGGCAATATTACACTTTATGCTCATTGGACGTATGACTTGGAAAATGGAGATTTGGATGTATATATTTTGGATGCAAATGGAGATATTTCTACGTATGTAATGATGGATAGAAATGTCTGAGCTTCAGAGATTTATAATCAAGATTTTAGTCAGCAAAATACTGGTTCTTTTGGGTTTATATATCAGTGGTGAAATAACTGGTGATTTGAAAGATGTCGAGGTAATGGGACTACATGTCATGGAACAGGAACATCAAATCCAAATATGTCTTCATCGCAGGTAGATAAATCTATATGGAGTAATTATTATAATTCAAAATATGCAAGTAAAACATGGATAGCTGTTGATAAAAATACTCCATGGCAAAAAAGTCCTGACCAAAATGATAATCTCTGGTGATGAGTATCTGAGACATCTGAAGCAATGCAATGACCATGTCCAGATTGATATTATGTACCGTTAAAAACTGAATTTAATGATATAATTTTGAAATGGAATACATTAAAATGATATAATATAACTGCGAACAATGGTTTTTCAGATGTAGAAATAGAGGATTTTACACATGATTTTCTTTGGCCACTTGCATGAGCTCATAGAAAATGAGAAATAACGGATAGTGAGCAGTGAGGGTGCGCTGAATATTGGACATCAGTTACGTCTGATACTAAAAATGCAAAAAATATATTCTTTTGTAAAGTAGGAGCAAATACCTGGTTTGATGGTGATTGAAAGAGAAAATATGATAGTACTTGAGGTGCAACTCGTAATAATTGATCTACAGTTCGTTGTTTCAAAAATACTAATACATCAAATTTGGTTATTGATCCAGATTGATGAAAAGGTGCAGTAATAAGTGTAGATAAGGTAAATGGAGTGAATACAATTGTAGCATTAACTGAACCAAGTAGAACTCAGGCAGGAGTGTGAGCTTTAATATTTTCAGGATGGTATACTTCTCCAACATTTGAATCTAATACTAAAAAGGAAGCGAGAGATCCAGTTAATCCACAGGCAGATCCTACTGTATATACATTATCTGCTAATGAAACGGGATTATATGCTAAATGGAGCTGTCCATCAGGTCATACATATGATTGAGTGGATTGTGCTTCGGCTTATAATATTACATTTGATGCGAATGAAGGATTTTTTGATGTAGGTGGTGAATCTAAAGATACTAAAACGGAATTATTGGATTATGGTGCTATATATAATTATAGTGATTTACCTACACCAACCAGGTCGTGACACGTTTTTAAAGGTTGGTATACTAATTTTGATTGAGTAGATGATTATGTAGATTATGGTATTGGTTTTAAGTTTAGTGATAAAATAAGTATCCATGTATCTGCATATATGGAAGATTGGACTGAATTCGCAGATGGAAATAGTGGTAAGAGAATAATTTCATGTCTTAATTGACCTAACACAGCTGAATGATGGGCAATTAAGGGTAAGGAAAAAACAAAAATACAGTTTGCGTGTGTTGATTCATCAAACTGGAAAAGTGCTACTTCAGATAAATTATGGTCAAGTTTGGCACCATGATGGCATGATTTTGATGTTGTGTTTGATGGACAAAATGCTCGTTTGTATTTGGATGGTGATAGTACAGCACTTGCAACGTCTGAGGACTTTACATGATGAAAGCTAACATATAATAGCACTAATTCAATATTACTGTGAGCACAGCCAGGAACTTCTAATGCTCCTTATTCAAATGATCCTGCTTATTTTCACTGAAAGATAAAAGATGTAATAATTCAAAATTCTGATCAGAGAATAACATCAACAGATGTACTCTTAGTTCCTCATCAGGATGTTACATATTATGCTCTATGGGAGGAAATAGATGGTTACACAGTAACATTTGATAGTATGGGATGAAGTGATGTACCTTCACAAACGGTAAAATCTGGAACTACGTGAGTTAGACCATCAGATCCAACTAAAACATGATATATATTTAGTGGTTGGTTCTTGGATTGAGCAACTGAAGAATTTGATTTTACATGAACTCAAATTACTGGAAATATAACATTATATGCTCATTGGAATACGTGAGTATCAGAATTTACAGTGAATTGTTATAAAAAAGTATTGGATGTAGATCATAATGTATTAGAAAATGATTCATATTCATATCTTACTTGAATCGTAATAACATGAGCAACTGCTGACGAAATTACCGTAGCAGATTACGCATATAAGTGTGTTACAGATGCTACAGAATGATATGAATATACTGGAGCGGTAGTTTATAGCTCAGAAGATGAAAACTGAACTAAAAAAGAAACAGCAACGATTCTGCCAGATGGAAGTATGAAGATAGATATGTTTTTTCAACCAGTACAAAACCAATTTACTCTAAATCCAGCAACTCATACTAGTACAGCATGAAGTAGTCAAAATGGATTATATTATTATTGAGCAAAAGTAACATTGAATGGAGATAGTAATGATGATTGTTTTGAATGGGATGAATGGAATTGATTTCCAGAATGATTTGAAAATTCTAAACAAACATACTTTTATATGCCAAATAGAGCAGTCTCGGTAACTCCTTCTGTTACACAAAATACATATAATATTATATTTAGTGGAAATGGAAGTACTTCATGAGAGATGTCTCCAATGAATTGATTAGACTGTTCAGAAAGTAAACCTTTAACTATAAATAATTTTGAAAAAAGTTGATATAGTTTTTCAGGTTGGTCAGAAACAGAGAATTGAGCTAAAAAATATGAAAATAATGAATCTGTAAGTAGATTAAGTACAATAGACAAAGATGATGTATTTTTGTATGCAGTTTGGGATGTTGATCAATATGATGTAAATGTAAGCGTAGAGACGTGACAAGAAAATATGTGATATCTATCTTGAAATACATCAACATGAGTCAGTTTAACATGATTATATAATTATGCAACAGAGTTGGTATTTATCGCCGTGCCTGAACTTGGTTTTGTTTTTGATTATTGGATGGATTTAGATGCAGGAGAGCAGATTTCATGAGAGGAAATAGAAGGATGAAAAAATAAATTAGAAATAGTTGTAGAATGAATAATGAACATAATAGCATTCTTTAAGCCTTCCGATAATACACCTTATACAGTAGAACATTATAAGCAAAATTTAGATCAAACATGATATGAATTTGATTGGTCATGAATTATGTATGGAACTACAGATGAACCAACTAATGCAACAGGTACAGACTATGAAGGATTTTCATTAAGTGGAGATTTAGCAAGTTATCAAACCTGAATTAAAGCTGACTGATCAACAATTGTAAGATTGTATTATGATAGAGATACATATACTGTAACATGGAAAAATTGGAATAATGAAACGATGAGTATAACAAATGAAATTTATGGAGCACATCCTGTTTTTGAGTCGGATGGAATGCCTCAAAGAATGAGAGCAGATGAGGAAATAGAATATGATTTTATATTTACATGATGGATAAGGAGTGGAACTACGGAAATTATCAGAGATTTGATAGAATTAAATACAGAAGTAGTTACATGAAATGTAACCTACATTGCACAATATGATCAAAGATATAGATATTATGAAGTGAGATATAATCCAAATGGATGAACAGGAAAGATGGAAAACCAAAAGCTCCAACTCAACACATCCTGAACTTTAGTTCCGAATACTTTTACAAAAACGTGATATGAATTTAGGGGACGATCCGCTCGTTATATTGATGATTTTGAAGGGTTTTATGAAGATGAACAAACGATTAATATAAATATATACCAAGATGTAGAATGAGATCGAGAGTGAACTGACGGAGTTTTGTATCTTAATTTATATGCGCAGTGGAAAGCAAGTTCAGGTACAAAGGTTACAGTAAACTATTATCTTAAAAATTTAGATGCAGATAATAATGTATTAATAGATACAATAACAGAGTATGCAACATGAGTAGAATTTACATGAAATACGGATGATGTAGTTGATATCCTATCAAGATATGGAACATGAATTGAATGATATGAGTATTCTAAATCCATAGTCTATGGATCAGATTTGGATGAATATTGAGTAGAAACTTGAATGACAACAATATTAGCAGATGGAAGTAGAGTAATAGATATGTATTACGTACCAGTACAAAATCAATTTACTCTAAATCCAGCAACTCATACTAGTACAGCATGAAGTAGTCAAAGTGGATTATATTATTATTGAGCAAAAGTAACATTGAGTGGAGATAGTAGTGATGATTGTTTTTCATGGAGTGGATGGAATTGACTTCCAGAATTAGTTGAAAATTCCAAACAAACAGAGTTTTATATGCCAGTGAATGCTGTTACGGTATCTTCATCTGCAAAAGAAAAGACATATAATATTATATTTAATGGAAATGAAAGCACATCATGAATGATGTCTCCAATGAATGGAGTAAGATGTACAGAATCAACATGATTAACTTTGAATAGTTTTGGAAAAAAATGATATACATTTACAGGTTGGTCAAGAACTTCATGAGATAATATTAGAGAATATAAAGATTGACAAGTTGTTACTGGTTTGTCAATGAATGACTGAGAAAATGTGAATTTATATGTAGTTTGGGATATAGATTGGTATACTGTTACTTTTGATTTGAATTGATGAAGTTTGACATGAGATATGACATTAACAACTGGTTATACAATAGAAACTCCAGCTATATCTCTGGAAAATTTTATACCTGTAAAAAGCTGATACACGCTTATATGATGGTATAGAGATGATACTTTGGTAGATCATATTGCATGATGAGAAATTTGAGATTATATTTTAATTGCACATTGGAAAGCAGATTCAGATACTTTATATACTGTGAAATATTATAAACAAAATTTAAATGGATGATATGATGTATGGACATGAATATATACATGAGAAACTGATATAGAAGTTACAGCATTGGTGAAAGATTTTACATGATTTACATATAGTGGTTGAAATGAAAACAATGTAACAACTGGAGTGGTAATATGAGATGGAAGTTTGGTTTTGAAATTATTTTATGATAGAAATAAATACACAATAATATGGAAAGATGGAAATGGTGAAACACTAAAATCAGAGAATCTTTTCTATGAAACAATTCCTGAATATATAGGTAATACACCGACAAAAACTAAAACAGCTCAGTACACATATACATTCAATGGTACATGGTTACCAAATATTGAAAGTGTAACCACTGGAGCTACCTATTTGGCACAATTCGATGAAATACTAAATAGCTATACGATAAATATCGTGCCAAATGATACAGATATGTGAACTATTAGTACATGAGAAATAGATGTAAGTTACGGAGCTGTAATAGTGGAAAGTGGAAACATAATAACTATATGATGAATAGAAATAGAAGCTATTCCTAATCATGCTGATGCACAATACACATATGAATTTGATAACTGGACAAATACATGTGGATCAGAATTGGTTTGAACTTGTACAATACAAGCTAATTTCAAAAAAACTCTAAATAAATATCCAATTACATGGAAAAATGATGATGGAAGTCTAATAGATACGACTATGGTAGAATACGGAGCTACTCCAACACATGCAAATCCAACAAAATCTGAAACAGAAGATTATAGATATGTATTTATATGATGGACACCTGAGGTTGTTGCTGTAGTTTGATATGCAGAATATACAGCAGTCTTTAATGCAGAAGAAAAGAAAACTCCTACTTGAGGAGGTGGAGGCATGAGTGGATGATGATGAAGATGATGAAATATTGATAATTCTGATAATCAACATTGATCAGCTGAAGAAAATATAGATTGAGATGAATATACATGAGATGAAGTAGTAGATGATATTAATAAAAATATTGTGCCATTGTATAAATGGACATATGAAAATAACGTTACAACGATGGATACACTAGAAAATGCAGACCCAGATTGATTACTCACTAGATGACACTTAGCTAAGATGGTTGTTAATTATATGGTAAATGTTTTGTGAAGAAGTATGCCATATGATGTTACCTATAATTGTCTATATTGGGGTGATAATGAATCATCTTGGGAGTCAGATGAAATTAGAGATTATGCAACTAAAGCTTGTGCGTTTTGAGTTATGTGAATTAATATGGAAGATAATAAGTTCTTGCCTAATAGTGTAGTAACAAGAGCAGAATTCGGAACAGTTATGTCTAGAGTATTATGGTGAGACAAATATAATATTACTGATACAGACCATAGATCATATTATGAAAATCATTTGCAAGCTTTGAAGAAAGATAGTATTCTAACGCAGATTGCTAATCCTGAGACTAGATGGGAAATAAGGAAATGGGTTTGGCTAGTATTTAGAAGAATTGTTGAAAAATATAAAAAATAAAAAGAGGCTTAATTTGCCTCTTTTTTTGTAAAATTTTAATTGGAAAAATGTACACACTTCATTATAATCTAGCTTAGATTTAGTCATATTGAAAATTATATGCTATATTTTATACCAACTCCAATTTGAAATAAAGAAGATATTACTCTGAGGGCTCTCAGACTTTTGAAAGAGATAAATATTTTGATATGTGAGGATACGAGAACGGCAAAGAAATTGTTGTCAATGTATGATATTTCTATCGTTTGAAAAGATTTTTTTTCAATTACGAGTTTTACATCACAAGGGAAACTGGGATTTTATGCTAAATTATTACAGGAAAATGATGCTGTAGTTGTGTCTGAGGCATGAACGCCATGATTATCAGATCCTTGAAAATCTTTGATTCAGTTGTGTAATGAAAATAACATCCAATTCACAGTTCTTCCCGGAGCAAATGCGTTAATTCCATCGATTGTGGCAGCTGGATTTGATACGACTGAGTTTACTTTCATTTGATTTTTACCACAGAAGAAATGAAGACAGACAGCTTTAAAAGATATGATTTCTAGAGATATTCCAACATTTTTCTACGAGTCAGTTCATAGGATGCCAAAGCTTTTGGAAGAACTAAAAAATTTGAATTTTCAGTGAAAGATATTTATAGCTCGCGAAATAAGTAAGGTTTTTGAACAGTTTTTTACCGGAACTTTAGATGAATGTGAAGGATTTATTAAGTCTTGAAAGATGATAATTAAGTGAGAATTTGTAGTTGGAATCTCTAATAAATAAAATATATTGACTTTTGAATTAAATATGATATACTAAATATTGTTTTAGTTTATATTTTTCAATATGAAAAAAACATTATTACCTTTATTGGTTGGAGCTAGTATGATTATTCCTACTACATCATCAGCTCAAAACATCTGGAAATCCAGAGAAGAAATCAATCAGACTTTATCTCTCGATAAAGATTTGCTGAAAAAACAAGAACAGAAACGTCGTCAGGCTCATATTCAAAGCTTGGTTTCACAAATTCAGGAACCTATAGTTCTTTGAGATTTGAGAAACCCCGAAACATCTATTACTATAGATGATGGTTATGGAAAAGAAAGTATTGAATATATATTGAATTTATTTGAAAAGAAATGAGTAAATGCTACATTCTTTGTGATTTGAGATTGTATCAAAAAATACCCAGATTTGCGGAAAAGAGCGATTGATCATTGACATGAGATTTGTAATCACACAGCTCATCACGATAAATATTTCAAAACATGAAATGAACCTCAGCGTTTTGAAAGTGAACTTCTATGATGGGAAAATGATGTAAGATCTGTCCTATGAGAAGATTATTTAGCTAGAATGAAGAGAGATTTTCCATTTTTCCGTTTCCCATGAATGTATTGAATTAGGGTAAAAGCTTACCTCGATATCCTCAAAAAACATGGATACATTCCTATTTGACGGAGTCATGTAAAGAATCCAGTAGAAGGTAAAGTGAATAATGGTGATATATATTTATGGCATTTTAATAATAGAGATACAGCTAATGTTAGAAAAAATTTAGAAATGATCTTAAGTAGTGAAAAACAGCCCAAAACAGTTTCTGATATGATTACATCTAATGGTTATACTGAGCCTATCTGATGGAATAATGTCTATAAAAAGAAGAGAGAACTAAAAAATTAATATAGATAAATCCCCAGAAATATCTGGGGATTATTCTTTAATTAGCGATAGATTTAGTTCGTTCTTCTATTTTTTCCAGCCACTCTTTGTATTCTTTCTCATCTTTTCTAGTAAGACGGAATCTATCGTTGTGGCGAAATAGAGTCCAAACATTTTCATGATTATCCTTTACTACATAATAAGGATATTTATTAATATCTGCACGATTTAAATCCCAATCTACCAGATATAACGTATCCGATTCTGTAGCTAAGATTTCATCTCCAGGTTTTGTATGGTATGATAATATGCTTGTTAAGCATGTTGGGAAACCATTATAGAATCTAGTTGTGTTTCTGTCCATCTCTACCATTTCTTGGTAAAATCTCTCATTGGTTTCCGATGCATATTCCACCTGGGAATAATTTTTTCTGTAGGATGATATCACATCATATCCTACGACGATGGCATTTAACAAAATGAGTACAAAAAATACCATCAGAAATAAAAATAAATTTTTTTCCATTGTGTTTTTGTTTTTTATGTATTATTTTTAAGGCAACATGTGTGTTTGTTTTTAAACTAACACATGTTTTTATCTATATATAATATAGATTATATACATATTTTATCTATAAAGTCAACGTTTATTGAATATTCTGATTTCTCTTGTTTTTCTTATTAAAAACTATAAGTTCAAATCAGTTTATTTTGTACAAATAAAAAATGACATTATTAGAACAAATTACAGAAGATTATAAACAAGCTATGAAAAATCACGAAGAAGTGAAAAAGTTAGCTTTAAACTATTTATTAGCTCAAATCAAGAACAAGAAAATTGAATTACGCACTGACCCTACAGATGATGATGTAATAGCTGTTATCAAAAAGGAAATTAAATCATTGAATGAAACTTTGTTATTCTTAGAAAAAGCAAATAAAGCTGATGAAATAGTTATTGAAACACAGAAAAAAGAAATTTTAGAATCTTATTTGCCAGCGATGCTATCTAGAGAACAAACAGAAACTTTGATAGATGAAACAGTTGCTAAATTATGAATTACAGATCTCAAAACGCAGAGATGACTACTTATGAAGGATTTGATGGCAACCCACAAAAGTGAACTTGATGGAGCAGTTGTGAATGAGATTATTAATTCTAGATTATAAATTTAACTAATTAAGAAATTTTATTTTCTATAAGAACCTATTTTATATGACACCAGAAAAATCGATTTCAGAAAAAAAAGCAATGAAAAAAAGGCTGATTCATAATTTAATTGAATTAGCTATTTGACTAGTTCTTTTATGAATGTGCTATTCATACCTTCAATCCCATCCAGCAGAGAGAATTAGTTTTTTTTCGTGATATAAGGTGATTTACCAGCAAACTGAAATATTTTTCCAAAATTTATTTGGTAAAAATGGTGAGTGGCTTAAACAGAAATATAGCTTAGAGTCTTATTATCAAGTAATGATTACTCAAGCAGAAGAAAAACCATGCGTAGATCCAGAAGTCGTGAAAGATTTGCATAAAACTTATGAAGCTTTACAAGATGAGCCAAAAAATACATTAGATCAGAAATTACAATATTATATAGAAAAACAATATGAATTTGATGTTGAGCTAAGAAAGGAATGTCCAATTGAAAACAAAGAATCAATCGTTTTAGAAACAGATGAAGAAGCTTCTCCAGATGCTCAAACTATGTAAATAATTAGATAAAAATATAACCAATTTATCTTTAATACTGAACAGAATCTTAGTAAGTTTTAAACACGCAAAATATAATGAAAAATTTCTTTCTATTTGATTGATTCGCTTTCTTATACCGCGCATATTATGCATTCCCAGAAATGAAAAATTCTGATTGACAGAATATTAATGCTGTATACGGATTTTTGCGTATGCTTCTTAAACGTTTAAACAAAAAACCTGATTTCGTAGCAATTGCACGAGATGCACAACAAAAGACTTTTCGTCATGAATTAGCTCCAGATTACAAAGCAACCAGAAAAAAAATGGATGATGATTTTAAATCACAGATTCCAATCATCCAAAATATTATAAAAGAACTCTGAATCGTATCGCAGATTGCTCCTTGATTTGAAGCAGATGATGTTTTGGCTAGCTTTACTAGGAAATATAAATCTCCAGACTTATCTATGTATTTATATTCGGCTGATAAAGATTTAAAGCAACTTCTCGATGATGGAATATATATCGTAGATCCCGTGAAAGATTTACCGTATCAAAAAAAAGATTTTCTTGCAGAATTCTGATTCGAGCCTAAATATATTGTGGATTACCTTGCTCTTCTATGAGATAATGCAGACAATATTAAGTGAGTCACTTGAATAGGAGAAAAAAAAGCTCAGAGTCTGGTGCAACACTATTGAACTATTGAAAATATTTATGATCATTTAGATGAATTAGATAATTCTGAATCTTCCATCCTAGGAAGTCAAAAAGATAACGCATTGTTTTCCAAAAAAATGATTCAATTGGTAGATGTAAACCTATATGGCGCTAATTTAGATAATTTCAAATTTAATTTTGATTGAACTAAATACATTGATATTATTTGTAACCAGTATTGAGTCAGATGATTAGAAAAGCCATTAAGCGAAATGAAAAAGGAATTTGAAAAACCTCAACAATTAGGATTGTTTTAATAGTATGAAAGATTGGCGGGTTTGTTTTAATTCAATTTGTTTAATATGTATACACCAAATCAAGAAATATTGGAAAAATATGCAGATGTGTTAGTAAATTTTGCACTTCGAGAAGGAAAATGAATCAATCCTTGAGATGTGGTTTATCTTGAAATTCCAGAATGCGCAAAACCATTTCTTATCCCACTACAAACAGCTATACTTAGCGCATGATGACATCCTATCATAAATTACCTTCCGGATTGAGTAGCTAGAAACTTCTACGAAAATTCATCGGATGAACAACTTAGTTTTGTAGCTGAAGAATATCGAAAATGAAAAATTAAAGCTTTCACTCATAAGATACGAATAATATCAGATTCAGATTTACATGAATTAGATGGTATAGATCCATCCAAAATAATGAAAAAAGCAAAAGCAGATAGATCTTTACGTTATTTAAGAGAAAAAAAAGAAAGAGAGTGAAAATTTTCTCGAGTTGGATGTTTGTATGCCACAGAATCTATGGCAAAAGAAGCCGGATTATCGTTAGAGGAATATCGAAATCAAATTATTGATGCTTGTTTCTTAAATGAATCGGATCCGATAAAAAAATGGAGAGAAATTAGTACGGAAAAATGCCGTATAAGAGATAAGCTTAATTGACTTAAGTTAGAATATGTACATGTCATCGGACCAGATGAAGATTTGAAAGTTAAAATTTGAGGAGATCGTCTTTGGAATGCTAGTATATGAAGTAATATCCCGTCGTTTGAAATCTTTACTTCTCCCGATTGTAGAGATGTAAATTGACGAATAAGATGTAACCAGCCTTTGTATAGATACGGAACTCTAGTGGAATGAATCAGACTTGAGTTTAAAGATTGAAAAGTAATTAAAGCTACGGCCGATAAAAATGAAGATATTCTACATGAAATGGTAAAAATTGAGTGAATGGATCGTCTATGAGAATTCAGTCTCACAGACGCTAGAATTTCTAGAATCACACACTTTATGGCTGAAACATTATTTGATGAAAATGTGGGATGAGAATATGGAAATACTCATGTTGCTTTAGGGTTGTGATTTGATGAATGTTACGCATGAGATAAATCAAAATTAGACGACCCAGAATATAAAAAATCAATCTGACTGAATTTCTCAGCAGAGCATGTAGATGTAATTTCTACCGCTAAAAGAAATGTAGTCTGAATATTGCCAGACTGAGAAGAGATTTTGATATATAAAGATTGAAAATTTGTGATATAAAAGTGTAATATATATTATATCACAAAATATAAAAAACGCAAGTACATAATTTGAGAAAATTGTTAAAATATTTGCGTTTTTTTTGATTTGAGATTATAATTTTATTAAAGATTTTTTATATCTTATTTGCATGAAAATGAATAAATTTAGAAACGGTTTACACTCTGCTTTCTTTAATATAGAAAAAAGAGATCTTGGAGAACAACAGGAATCTTTGAATGGTAATGAAGGTTTAGTGGAGCTTAGGAGTAATGTTGCTCAAAAAGAATTTACAAGAATCGCAGAATCTGTGGCTATTGATGAACGTAACAATTCCACTAGAGAAGATCGTGATAGACTTAGAAAAAGGCTTACAGAAAAACCTAATTGATCTACGGAATCATATAAAGATATCTGGGAGAAAAAAATTAATGAATGATGGGGACATCTCTTAATGGCTTTAAATGATAATCATTATTTTGATAATAAAAACAAAGAGGAGGAAACCAAAAAGATTAAGGAACAATACATGAAAGAAGTAAAGAAACAATACAGGAAAAATATTATGTATGCTGATGATAAAAAGTTTAATAGTGCAAAAGATACAATTTTTGGTAGAGATTCTAAAGAAGATTACCCTGCAAATAAGATTTATAAAGATTTAACATGAGCCGCAAGTATTTTTAAAGTAGATAGAGTTTACACTGAATGATATGGATCTGATATTTTGTGAGAATTGGTAGGAAATGAACCAGAAAATAAAGGAGAAAATACAGAAACATACAGCGATAAACAAAATAGAAAATTTTTGTCAAATGAATTAACTAAATATTTGTGGGATATAAGGAAAGCTCCATGAGTAGTTTTTGATGTAGCGCAGTGACTTATTCCTATTTTCAATGCAAAAGTTGATAGACCATCAAAAGAAGATAGAAAAGCTATTAGTAAATTTTTAGAAACATCTACAAAAATTAGTGTAGAATGAAAAGACCCTGCAGTTAAATTGCTTGAAGTATTCCATGATAATAGATTAAACACAGATTCTACACCAGCAAAATATGCAGAGATTCTAAATGCACATTGAATTAAATTAAAGAAAGATAAATACTTGGACGATGTCGTAGAGGCATGAAGATTTTATATTTCTACTCAAAATACAAGTGATAGCGTAAAAGATCAACACGCAATTTACCTAAGTGTATTAAAAATTGTAGAAACAGAGTGATGAGCAAACAATGTTACAAATAAATTCAAGAGTATTGTAGAACAAGCAAAAAAAGATAAAAAAGCAGAAGAAAAACAATGATATGAAAAATGAGAAAGTCTAGAAAAATCTGATGGAGGTAAAAAACTTAAGGCATTAGCTACAAAGTTATGAATTTTGGATCTTACAAATGTCTCTAGATTGAATGCATTAGAATCAGATTATTTTTCTAAAACAGCAGTTGAGCAGATTTTGGCAAATCTGAATAATGATAAGACAATTGATGCTAGAGATACTATGGCATGATGATTAAAATCATGAAAACAATTTTTGGAAATATTTCATCAAGTAGGAAAAGAAAGAGCGTTACCTAATTTATTAAAACATGCCGGTTTGTTAAACAAGACACTAGGCTTAGGATTAGATGAATCTAAATTCACTGAAGGTGAAATAAAGTCATGAAATAAGGAATTAATCCTTTTGTTGCAAAATATTATCAATAAGCCATGAGAAGATTTGATTACTTTGTTATCTGGTCATACAGAGAATCCATTCGAAGGTATCGATCTAGATGCAGCAAAACAATGATCTGAAGAAGAAGCTAAAAAAATTATTAGTAAAATGAAGAGAGATGCATTAGAAAAAGAAGGATTGAATCTACCAACTCCAGAATCAATGCAATCATGATTAGCAGCAACTTTGTATTCTGAATATACAAGATGAGTTTGACTTTGAAGTAAGATTTCATTCGATGAATGGATTAAGTGATTAGAAATGAATACATGATTCCAGATTAGAAATGGATGAGAAGTTGTTGTGTGAATTGGTTTGGACTACAAAAAGAAAATTTGATTGTGAAAATGATGGTCAACTTCTCCAGAATTATCAGCATGAGCATTTATCCCATTATGATATGGAAGACCAGAAGTAACTCCAAGTGTTTGATTAAATAATGAAGTTGCAAAAGAATGGATTACAAAGAAGTGAATCAAAGAACATCTTTGAGTACAATGAGGTGTAACTCTAATGCCTGCATGAGTAGTTATTGCATCCGTATGACTTAATTGGAATCGTGATAAACTTGCATGAATAGAGGCAAGAGAACAAGAAATGAAATCAGAACTTAATAAAGAGATGAAAGATGTATTAGGAAAAATATACGAGAAAAGAAAAATGATAAAATCTCCATATGCAACTAAATTAAATTTTGGAGATGCGACATTAGTAAAAACAATAAAAGAAGAATTAGAGGATAAAGTGACAAAATTATGAGTAAAAGAAAAAGATAAAGAAACAGTAGTAAATGCTACTATGAGATTATTGACAAATTATAGTAATCGGGATTTACACCAGGAAGCTGTAAGAGATTTAATCGCTCAAAAGGTATCAGAGCAATATGCTATGTCTTGGGCTGAAGCTAGAAAATCACATATTACAGAAAGTGCATATTTATCATGAGCAAATCTTGGAGTATTCTGGACGGTGGGTGCTCCTTTAGTATGAATTTATGCTGGAGTGAAAGTGACAAAACATAGATTAGACTGATATGGAGATAGATGGTGAAGAGAGTATGAATTAGGTCATGATTATGATGGTAAACGAAGTCCAGATATGATATCTAGTTTTAATCAAGAATTATGACTATCAGGTAATGAATCAATAAAGCTAAATGAACAGTGATTGATAGTAATTCCATCATCACTTAAACATAGAGTAAATGTAAATAAAAAACTCTCATGACTTATGAAAAAATGAGAGAATGGTGAAATTCTTTTACATCCTCAAACACCAATGGCTGCAGATATAAAAAGATGAGCAGCTACACAGTGAAGTGAAATTGTTATTTGATGAAGTAAATGATGAGAATATGTAAAATTGGATACAATATGAGATAACCGATTTACAAGTGAAGAAATAAATCAAGATAGAATTTTGGAATTAGGAGAAGGTATTAGCACATACAATGTGGATGTTTTGAATAAGGCTTTAAATGAATTAAAACAAAAGCTTCCATGAAATCCATTCAAAGATTTTGATTTCACAAAATATCAAAAGACTGAAGAATTGATTGCTAAATTGAATAATTTAGACAAGAAAAAGAAAGCAAAGCTTTTGATAGTTAATAATAATGGTAATTTGGAAATTAAAGATCCAGTGGAATCAACAGATGGAAGATGATTAGAAATTGAATATCAATCTAATTTTGAAATGATTGATTCTAAAGCTAAAGAAGTAGCTAACGCGGTGTATGCAGAGGCATTGAAAGTCAAAAATCCTAAGGCTTTGCATGCTGTAAAGCATCAGCCATGGGCAGAATATAAGCCTTTTAATGATGCGATGGTTGCAGAGAACTATGAAGCAGCAAAAAATGCAATTAAACCAATTTTTACGGCACTAGATAAGCAAATAAGTTGAGTTAACTTTACTGATGTTTGAAAGAAATTAGATGGTATCCAAGATAGAGTTGCTTTATGACAGGCTTTAATGTCTATCAATAATATCTTTGCAAGATCAAGGAAAGTTAGGGGATGAAACGATAAATATGAATTTAAAGGACGAGATAGGAGATGAAGAGAGATTGCGATATCTATGTGAAGTATCATTAAAGAAAGAGAAAGTCAGATTAAATCAACTATTCAGGATAAAATTTCTGATGTTACTGTAAGACAGGGTTATGTGTCATTAATAGATGCGTCAGCGAAATATAGAGAACAAAATCCAACTCTATTTAGTAAAACAAGTGATAAGGCAAAACAATTGGATAATACAATTTGATTCAATCTATGAGATAAGACAAATCCAGAGAATCCACTATTTAATCCAGAAATTTATTCCTCAGTAGTAGATTTGAAGAGTTTGGAGAATCTTGGATTTGATGAACAAAAGAAAAATGCATTACATGAACGTGCAATGAGACTTTTTGCTGGAAATGAGGCCCTAAGAAGTCCATTCTTAAAAGCTTTATGATTGGAATGACAAAATGTAAAGATAGAAGAATTTAAATCAGAATGAGAAAAATGAAAACTTAAACTTGACATTTGATGAAAAAAAGTTACATTAAGTGCATGGATGAATTTTGGATACTTTACACAGTGTGTTAATCATACAGTTATACTTGATAATATCTCAGCAGAAACTGAAGATTGAACTAGTGTAAGTTTCAATTCTGGAGTATGGGAAAATTGACGTTATATTGAAGGTGATAAAAGTTCTGTCGTATCTACAACTGAAGTTAGAATTGGTGGTGCTATTGTAAGTAGAGAGGGGGAAGAAGGTAATTCAAAAGTGAAGACTAATGACGCTACGACATGAGGAGTATCTCCAACTACTACTCCTAGTGGTACCACAGAAAATCCACAACCTCCTACACCAGCATGAACTGGTACTGATGACATATGAGGAGGTAATGAGATTTAATCTACAATAATCAAACAAATAATCTTATTTATAATAATTACTATTACAAAATGAAAAACTATTTCTTATGATGACTGCTAGCAGTATGAATGTCTATTCCATTCTTTGCAATGGCGGCATCGCCTAGCGGTTGGGTTCTAAATAGATCAGTATCATCTAATAATTGGATTTCTAACGTATGATGTACGGCCGCTATTAATTCATCTTCTTGTGATTATACAGGCCCTTCTAAAGCCCTTAGAGTATGATACGATTATGAATTCGCTGATGAATTTTGGGCATGAGATAGGGATAGAAGATTGAAAAATTTTTGTTATGAATTTAAAGAACCAAGTGTACAATGAGATTATAATAGATGAGATAATCCAACTTTTTGATGGACTTCAGAATTAACATCAACTCAGAAAGGTTGGGTGTATGCAAATACAAGTCTTGTAGTATTGAAAGCTAATAAAGTTTATCAAATTAAGGATGTTCCTACTAGTAGATCTTCTAATAATTTGCTTGTAAAATATTTAATAGAATATGCAAATGATGAAGCTGCTAATACTAGGTATCAGCATACAGAATGTTATCCTTATGAAATTTCACGATGTGGAGATGGAAAAGTAGATACAGATTGGTTCCGAAAATGAGCAGATGATCGAAATAGTGTACATAATCATAAAGAAGAATGTGATCCAAATGACCCAACTAAGCAAGGATGGGAAGATGGTAGTGGTAAAAGATGTAGTGCGTCATGTAGATTAGAATATGATGCTCCAGTATGTAGTAGTAATTATAATGGTAAAAAGGTGTATACTACATCTTCTTCACCTTATTTGAAATGAACAAATAATGAAAATTTGTGTAATTTATGAACATTAACAGCAAATACATTTAAACAAATATGAACTCCAATTCAATTTACGTGGTGATGTACTAACGGAAATCAGAGTACAGCATCAAATGAATGTAAATTTGAACAATATCGATGTGGAGATGGAAAATGGAATGGATGATGAGATTGGAGTAATTTTATCAATGGAGCGCACTACGAAGTATGTGATCCAACATCTCCAGAATGGCAAAATTGAAGAGACGGTAAATTATGTAAATCTGATTGTACAGCAGAGGATATGGAAGCTTCATGTGGATCAACGTATAAAGGTAAAACAAAATATCAAGATATAAACAATCCACGATTAACAAGTAGTACACCTTGATTATGTGATATGGGAGCAGTAACAGGTTTTAACTTTGATAGAGCAACATGAAAATATCAATGGTATTGTAAAAATGGAAGTAAAACATCTGATCTATGTCCAGCACAGCAATTGTGGTGTGGAGATGGACAAATAACTAATTGAGAACAATGTGACCCTGCAGATACAAGATCTCCTAGTGTAAAATGATGGTGAACATGAACATTAAAGCAATGTGTTTCATGTAATTTGTCACCTATTAATGGACCTGCATGTAATAGTCAATATGATAAACAAACAAAATATCAGGCAATTTCACAATGAGAGTGGTTAAAAGAAAATATGACCCCAAGTCTCTGTACAAATTGACAGGTAAGTAATTTTAATTCAGATAAAAAATCTCCAAGAACATTTACTTGGAATTGTGTAGTTAATTGAGTAGACACATGATGTATAGCATATCAGCAACGATGTGGAGATGGAGAAAAAAATAACGGTGAAGTGTGTGATCCTAATGATACAGATAAAAAGGAATGATGGGGAGATTGATGTAGTCAAAGCTGTGATACTCCAACTTATCTTATAGGAGTTTGTGGTTCAGCGTATTACAAAAAAACGACATATTTAAATATTAATGAAGATTGGATTACATCAAGTACTCCATGATTATGTGATAAATGAAAAGTTGTAAATTTCCATAAACACTTAACTAGTTCCCCTACATATACATGGCAGTGTGATAATAATTGAAATGTGTCTGATGTATGTCCAGCATATCAAGAATACTGTGGAGATTGAACAGTTCAATCTAGTAATGGAGAACAGTGTGATGATTGATCAAATAATGGAACAGCAAATTCTGTATGTTCAAAAACATGTAAGACAATAACACCTGCATCATGTGGAACAAAAGATAAATGAAGTACATATTTTTCATGAGGAAAACAGACAACACCATGGTTTAATGCTAGTACGCCATGATTGTGTGCAAACTGACAAGTAGGTACACCATATATTACATGATCAGATAGTCATATAGAATGGACATGTAATGGTGAGAATTGAACGAAAAAATTATGTGAAGCATATCAGAAATACTGTGGAGATTGAACAGTTCAATCTAGTAATGGAGAACAGTGTGATGATTGATCAAATAATGGAACAGCAAATTCTGTATGTTCAAAGACATGTAAGACAGTAACACCTGCATCATGTGGAACAAAAGATAAATGAAGTACATATTTTTCATGAGGAAAACAGACAACACCATGGTTTAATGCTAGTACGCCATGATTGTGTGCAAACTGACAAGCAGGTACACCATATATTACATGATCAGATAGTCATATAGAATGGACATGTAATGGTGAGAATTGAACGAAAAAATTATGTGAAGCATATCAAGAATATTGTGGAGACAAAAAAACACAAGCTTGAGAAGATTGTGACTGAACTGATGGATGTGATTCTCAATGTAAGAAGATAATTCCATCATCTGGATGTGATCAGATTTTTACATGAGCTTTAAGATTATGAATCACAACATGATTCACGGATACATTTAATAATTGATGGCGTGATAGTTATCTCTATTATTGACCAAGTGATGTAAAATTTGTTGAGAATCATGGAGATTATAATAACGGAGGTAATCCAACATTTAAGTGGACATCTCAGTTACAACAGGCTTGAATGAAGGTGGATGCAAATACATCAATGGTTGTAATTGAATCTACTCCATATCATATTGTTTCTGCTCCTACAAGCAGAGCATGGAATAATCTATATATTGAATACACAATACGATACGATTATGTAAAACATACAACAACACCATCAAAATCTAATTTATATTCACATAAAGAATGTGCATATTATGAAATTTCACGATGTGGAGATTGAATACAAGATTCAAAATATGGAGAACAATGTGATCCAGGTTCGGCAGGAACTAGCACGTTACCAAACTGAAAAATTTGTAATTCTGAATGTAAAATAGTAGATGTCCCATGAGAGCCAGTAATAAAGAAGACATTAAAAGATAAGAAAAAGGTAGAAAAGACAGGACAAAGTTTGGTATGGGAAGTAAAAGTAACAGCATCATGATGAGCAATAAGTGGATTTGAGATATGGGATATAATGCCAAATGAGATAGAATATGTAAATGCAGAATTAACAGGAAACACACACGGAATAACGATAACAAAGAAGCCAAACACGACTACAACATGAGCTAATGGAGAGAAGACAATACATTATTGGAGCACACAATGAACATTAGAGAAATGAGAAAGTATAACGATGTTGGTATATACAAAAGTAAAAGTAATGCCAAAAGCGTGAGAAGACATATTGAATGTAGCATGTGTAGTTGATGAAAACACACAGAAATGTGATGATGATAAGACAGATCCAACAGCATGAGAGCCATATATTAGGAAAACATTGAAAGATAAGAAAGAAGTAACACACACATGACAAGAATTAGTATGGGAAGTAAAAGTAACAGCATCATGATGAGCAATAAGTGGATTTGAGATATGGGATATAATGCCAAATGAGATAGAATATGTAAATGCAGAATTAACAGGAAACACACACGGAATAACGATAACAAAGAAGCCAAACACGACTACAACATGAGCTAATGGAGAGAAGACAATACATTATTGGAGCACACAATGAACATTAGAGAAATGAGAAAGTATAACGATGTTGGTATATACAAAAGTAAAAGTAATGCCAAAAGCGTGAGAAGACATATTGAATGTAGCATGTGTAGTTGATGAAAACACACAGAAATGTGATGATGATAAGACAGATCCAACAGCATGAGAGCCATATATTAGGAAAACATTGAAAGATAAGAAAGAAGTAACACACACATGACAAGAATTAGTATGGGAAGTAAAAGTAACAGCATCATGATGAGCAATAAGTGGATTTGAGATATGGGATATAATGCCAAATGAGATAGAATATGTAAATGCAGAATTAACAGGAAACACACACGGAATAACGATAACAAAGAAGCCAAACACGACTACAACATGAGCTAATGGAGAGAAGACAATACATTATTGGAGCACACAATGAACATTAGAGAAATGAGAAAGTATAACGATGTTGGTATATACAAAAGTAAAAGTAATGCCAAAAGCGTGAGAAGATATATTGAATGTAGCATGTGTGGTTGATGAAAACACACAGAAATGTGATGATGATAAGACAGATCCAACAGCATGAGAATTAGATGTGAAAAAAACTCTAGTTTCAGAGAATAAATATGTGACAGAAGTATGACAAGAATTAGAGTGGAAGATTACGGTAGCAGCTAAAAATGGAGATGTTGAGATGCAACGAATTAAAGATAAACTTCCTGCAGAATTAAAATATGAAAGATATACAAGAGAACATATTCCAAGCGGAATAACAGTTAATGAACCAACATTATCTAATGATGGAAAGGAAATAACATGGATAACTACATGAACATTAAAATCATGAAATTATATTGAATTACATGTAATTTCATCTGTAGAAAAAATGCCAAAGAAAACAGTTGAAAACGTTGCCTGTGCAAAACCTATAGATCCAGAGGAAGAAGAATGCTGAACATGACATACATACGATCTTCGAATACAGAAACACATTTTGGATGAGAATTGAAATAAAGTAAAAGCAATAACATGAAATGAAAATGATATTATAAGGTATATAATCGATTTCTGAAATAATGGAGATGAAAGTGTATTTGTGATACTCAAAGATTATTTACCAAAATGAGTTGAATTTATGTCTGGAGAGCTTGTCGTTTGATGAGCTAGTACAGCATGAGAAGTATCTAACTGAAATTTAAATATGGTGTATGATTGAGAAACTATAAATGTACAATGAATAGATATTAATACATATTCAGGTGTATTATTAAAGCCAAATCAATCATGAACATTGACAATAGTAGGAAAGATTAAACCAAGAGATGAAAAGGAAAGTACTACAAATTTTGCATGTATTTTCGACGATAAAGGAAATAAAATAGATTGTGATGATGCCCACCATAATATCGAACCAAAGGAAGTATTGTGTAAAAAACCTACATTAAATCCTTCAACTTTCAAGAATGTTTGTCCAGACAACAATACAGAATTTTCAACAACAGTTGAATGTGAATCTACATGATGAGAAGCTGATATAGAGATTTTATGTGATGGTAAGAGCATTAATAGTGGTCATACAACACAACTTACATGAACTTGTCCTGCTACCACAAACAACACTGATCATAAAGTACAGTGTATAGTAAATTGAAGTTATACGTGAGTTAACTGAGAAGTATGTGAGGGATTCTTTAGAAGAAATACTGATGAAAACTGTAATACTCCACCACCAACACCATCATCATGTTTTGTAGCTGGAACAAAGGTAGTTATGGCAGATGGATCAGAGAAGAATATCGAGGATGTAAAAATCTGAGAAAAGGTTTTGTGATCAAATTGATCTATAAATACTGTATTATGATATGATAGACCAGTGTTATGAGGTAGACATTTATGGAGTATAAATGGATCAGAATATTTCGTATCAGATGAACATCCATTCAAAACTACAGAATGATGGAAATCATTCAATCCAGAGATGACAAAAATAGAAGTAGATTTGTATACTACAGAGTTAAAGGTATGAGATATCCTTATTACAGCAAATGGACTAGAAGAAATTAAATCTGTAGATTATATTAATGCAGATTACAATACGCCTTTGTATAACTTTGTATTGGATGGAGATCATACATATTATGCGAATAATTATTTAGTACATAATAAGTGATGAAAAGCCACTCCACCATGTAAAGATATGGAAATAGAATGAAATGATGTAACATGTTATGCAGAAGATAACCCAAATAAATATTTCAAATGATATTTTAAATTAGAATGTGGAGATCGTACATATTATTCTTACAATTACCGCACAAATCCACAAGAATCTGCAGCATATAAATACACTTTTGAAAATGTAAATTGTGAAGCTAATAATCTAAAATGTTCAGTAAGTAAATACGAAAAGGATTGACCATGGACTTCTAATAAACGTTGTGTTAAAGCTACAGTACCAGAATGATTTGAACAGTGTTTTAATGTAAATGCTGGAAACTTCTCTATTGAAGAGTGAGAAATCTTCCCATTCTATTGGAATATGCACAACCTAGAAGTTTGGATCGATGAAAATAAGGAGGGTGACGTTGATTGGTACACAACAATAAGTAATACGTCAGAAAGTTACAAAGACGCCCAACAGAACTTGTCAAGATTCGATAATAAAGAGTGTGATCAGGATAAATTCTGAAAAATTGCAAAAGATTCGATGGTATGTACTTTCAAGATTTACTGATGATGAGAACAAAATCCTCTATATACAATTCAGTGACCATGTCTTTCAAAAGAAGGTGATAATCCATTGGAAACTGGATTAATCTGAGCGTGGTATAGTAAGATGAAGGCAATCTACTGTCAAAGTTCAAATTGTTATTTTTCACTTGATCCAAATAGAGATGATGATAGGTGATTGCTACCTTCAGCTGTATATTATATTCAAAAATTCTGAACAGGAGCGACTATTGCTCTGAATGGAGAAGCATGGGAATGAAATTGGGATCTTCAGTGAAATCTAAACAAAGAAAAGAATAAGCCATACTGAGAGTACAGAATAGTGATGGATAGCATAAAATATTTACAATGTATAGGTGATGGAGAAGAAAATAATTATTGGCAAGTTCAATCACCAACAGACTATTTTGTACCATGTCAAAATAACTTTGTTTTGACTGATCCATACACAGTACAAAAAACTCCATCAGGAAATTTAACAGCATCTACTGAAAAGTTGTCTAAATATAAATATCTTAGTGGAACTGCAGTATTCTCAGATCTTCTTAACGCAGTTCAGACTGCAGTATATGAACCAAATGCAAAAGTTAATGAAGCAATGGATACTTTCATCAAAAAATATGAAAAATTAGCAGTAGCAGTGAACGGTGTTTCCAAGTTGCAGTGAGGAGGAACGATTAAAAAAGTTCCAGGTAAAGACATATACTTTGTAGAAGGTACTATTACAATCAAAGGATGAAATAATAATATAAAAAATCCGTTTACTATTGTGCAAACAGCCTGAGATACGATTGTTGAGTGAGATATAAATCACAACATGATGTTATTAACTAAATGAAATATTAAATTTAAGTGAGATTGTGAACATGATCAAACTGTAAAAGGAATATATTATGCATCAGGTAGTCTAAGTAGGACAAGTGATTTAAAGAAAAATACAAATCCATGAAGTTCTGTTTGGTGTACAAAAGGATGACTTCATGTAAAATGAGTATTAATATGATGAAACTTTAATAATTTGATGAATGCTAGTAGATCTCATTTGAACGACTGGTTTAATAAAGAAGATAAGAAATGATCAGTAATGAACTGAGCGAGTGTGCTTATTGAATATTCACCATCAATCTTTACTAAATCTACTATGCCTCCAGGTGCAGAAGATTTCACAACAGCATTAAGTATCTATAAGAAATAGGATAAAAAAGCTGATCTCGAAAGAGATTAGCTTTTTTTAATATTTGTTTTTATGTGCTGAATAATAATCATTTTCCTTGTTTTTATCCAATCAATCAATAAAAATAGTTTAGTATATTTTTTATCATAATTATACTATGATGAATATTCGAACAACTTGCTTATGTGTTCTTGCGTTAACCATATTCCTTTCACGATGTGGAATTAAAATTTTTCAGAAACTAAATATTCTCGATAAACCATGAAAAGATCTAAAATGAACTAGAAAACCTGTACCTACAATGCAATGAATTGTAGTTTATTTGATTTTTTTGGTAATAATTGCTCTATTTTTTCCTGAAATGTGGACGAATAGATTATTATTATGATTCTTAGCATGATGAACTTTGATAGTTATAGTGGAAACAATTACAGAATTGGAATATATTTGAAGAATTAAATTCAAAATTCCAGCTTGGGCTAGATTTTTGGTGCATTTGATAGCTGCTTGTTTAGCTTTACGAATAAGTGGAATTGAAAATTTTGAATTTATGCTTTGAAGTAATGCCATCATTATTCCACAACGAGTTTTATATATATTATTTGCAATTTGGTCAGCGTTTGTAACTAATGCTGTAAATTGGATAGATTGAATTAATGCACAATGAAATGGAATTTTAACAATCTGATTTTTTACTATTTATGGATTAATTCAGCGAGTAGTACTTCCATGATACTCAGAATATACAAATTACGATACGTTAATTTTTGTAAAAAATTTATCGCTCGTTTTAGCAATTGTTTCACTAGTTTATACCGTTATAGAATTTAAACCTAGAGCATTAATTAGAGATATCTGAACAATGTTTCTTGCATTTGGCTTAGCGTATCTTTCTGTGTTGTGATGAACAAAAATATGAACATTAATCGTTGCATTGTCACTCGTAATTTTTGATGCAATATGGATAATTTTTTATAGAATTTTCATACTTAAAAGATCTCCAATGCAATGAGATTATAAACATATGCATCATCGCTTATTACGCTTATGATGGACGAGATGAGAAGTTCGTGCATTCGTACGGATTTGGTCTATTGTAATGATGATACTCATGCTTATGCAGTGAACTAATAGAACTCATAAAATAATTATATTTCTAATCATGGCAGCATTATTTTTTGGTGTAAATATATATCTTTTCATTATAAAAAAACTCCCTTGTTGACAGGATGACAAGAAGGAAGATCACTTTCAATGAGAATTAAATGAAAAAAATTCTAACTAGAGACTTCCATATTTTTTGCTTTCATGTATCATAGCACAAACCTTTCCATCTTTTATAATCGTATGAACAGGGAATTCCTTTCATCTATAATAAACTAGGATTATAGAATCAAATGTCCAGTCATTTGCTATAAAGTGTTGTTCTTTTAGAAAAGCTATTATAGACATTTCCTGCATTTCATTACTATTAATATTCAAGAATTTTACTACACACTCCTTTGCACATCGTTGTAAATAAAAATTTTCTCGTGGAGTGTACTGAGAATCCGGAATATGTACATTTTTAAGTAATGAATCATCTCTCTCGCGGATATACTCCAAATCTACAGCTACTTTTTTAGTATCTATGGCCATTCATATCATATCTTCACTATGTGAAAGACTGAAAAATAATTCTTCGCATGAATATACTCATTCCATGAATGAAAATTGAGTTTTTCATTTTCCCCACATATATTGTGTAATTAAGTAAGATCCAATTAAAGAGCTTGGAGCTCTTACCAATAAATCGCTTCTTCAGTGTGATAAAAAAAATCATCTTGCTTCTTCATAGAGAGAGTTGTCGACTATCGTAACGTAAAAATACATAATCATAAAGAATAAAGAATAAATTATTTCTTTTTACCTTCTTTAGGTTTCTTTTGTAGAATTCTTTTAGATGGCTTTTCTGATTCTCACGTTAAAATTTTTCTTAATTGCACATGATCGACCTTTCATGTTCCAAGCATTGGAATTTCTTTTAATTGAATAATTGAATCGATACTAACTAGGTTTGTTACTCATTCAGAGTGTAAATATTCATTTACTTCACTTGTTCAAAGTTTTTCTGTAGTAAATAAAGTTAATTTTACATTTCAGTCGTTTTCTTCAGATTCAATAGCCAAACATTCTGTTCAATCGCTATGTTTCCATTTACGAGAAAGAACTGTTTCAATAGCAGGAAGAGAAATCATTTCTCATGCTATTTTTACAAATCTTTTAAGCCTTCATGAAATAGTAAGATATCCATCTTTGTCTAAAAATCATAAATCTCATGTTTTATACCATTTTTTACCATCAAATTCTTCAAAAGGAGATTCGAGCTTTTTATCTACATATCATCAGAAAACATTTAATCCACTTACGTAAATCATTCATTCTTTTTTAGCTGGCTGCTCCTTATGTGTATCTAAATCTAGAATTTTAACTATCTGTCCAAGAATTGGTAATCAGACTGTTCATCTTTTGATTTCTACTCATTTTTTGAATGGATTTACTGCGATAACTGGGCTACATTCCGTAATTCCGTATCATTCAATGATTGTTGCATTTGGAGATTTTTTAGAGAATCTAAGGAATAAATCTTTTGGACATTTTTCAGCTCAAACGATGGCTATGCGTAAAGATTTAAGTTGATCATCTTTTGCGATTTGAACTATTCAATTAAGGAATGTAGGAGTAGAACATAGGAATGTTGACTTTGTATGACCTACCAAATCTGCAATAGTTTTACTATCATTTGGATCTGGAGTGAATACTATTCTTGCTCATGAAATCAGTGGCATTACAATTCACAGAGCAAATCCAAATGAATGGAATGGTGGTAAATAACAGATTTCTACATCATTTACTCTGATTCATACAATTCCAGCAGCTCATAATAAATCATTCAAAACATTTTCATGAGTCAATTCTACAGTTTTTGGTAAAGATTCACTTCATGAAGTGAATAATACAACGGCGATTTTTGAAATATCTGTAGGAATTTTGAATCTCATAGCTTTACAAACAGCAGTCAACTTTTGAACCAATGAAATATCTTTTAATACATCTTCAAAAAAAGTCATTTTGTATTTCTGTAACCAAGGAGTCTGAACTTTTTGGAAGAATGATTTAGCAGTTAGAATTACTTTTACATTCTGTGATTTGATACAGTGAGCAAAAGCTTCTTCAGACTGAGTCCAGTTAAGCATTACTGGAATTTTTTTAGCTAAATAACATCACACTACCAAAAGTGAAGTAGCAGATAATGAAGGTAACATTATTGCAATTCTCTCTCATGGCATTTTCTTGAGTAAGTCCGCGATTAAGTATGCTTTAACCAAAAAATCATTTCTACTTTGAACTCCGAATATCGAATCATAACAGAATCCATCCGATTTATGATTTTTTAGAGATTCTTTCATCAGACTTAAGATAGTAGAATTTTTATTTATCAATCACTTAATATGAGCATAAATCAATTTTCCATCTCCTGAATACTTCCGTTCACATGGTTTCATCTCCTCGATTGTAGTAGATTGTCAAATCGCCATCATTGCCACATCTCATACTGTCTTTAAATCCAATAGTGGAGGATTGGAGGCATTAGAAAATGCTGATTGAACCGTAGATTTTAGTTCAGCCATATCTAATGAATCGAAAAAACAATCGAGAATTAAGTTTGTGTCCAGTGATATCTTTCATGTAAATTCAGGTTTAATTTTTTTTACAATAGACGTTATTTTATCCAAAATATCGGATGGTATATCTGTTTTTCAATTGAATGATGTTCTTTTTAAATCTTTGATCGATCACTGAATTACAGATGGTTCTTTATGGTTTTTTGTCGTATTGTACCAACATAAACCTGTCATATAATTTAATTTCTCCTCTCATTTCGCATTATAAATTTTTTCTAGTTCTTGGTTGAAAGCATCGAGTCATTCCTTTTCTACTTTATGAAGTAATGCTGTGGAATCTTTTATTTCAATTTCTACTTTTCTCTTTGGTACGAAGAAAAATAGATTTCAAAGCAAGAATCGTAATCATTTAAGAAAAAATAATGCAAGATTTGGAGCTTTTCATGTCCATGCTCGAGACGAACGAGATCACCATAATCAGCGTATATTTACAGTCAAAATTTTTGTATCTTTGGGAGCTTCCTGAGTAATAAGGAAAGCTGTTTTTTTACCTACGATGGACTGAAACCCTTGACGAGCTAATGCTCATTGAGGATAAAGTAAAATATTACAACCATTCTCTAAAGCATCCACAACATTTTTTACAATCACAGAAGTGTCTAATTTTCTATCATCCTTCGCTAAATCAGGGATAGGAATAGCTCAAACTGAATCTAAAAGTTGCTTAAAGACGGGGACTTTATAATAATCTTCAGTTATTACAGGGCTTAACTTTCCATTTTCTCAGAGAAATGCGAATATAATTAATGGATCCATTAAAGCAACATGAGATGGAAGAATCAAATTTGATCATTTTCTATCCAATAATTCTAGTCATGTAATATTTACACGATAACGAGCTCTAATGAATAATTTCATTAATTTTGAAGAAAAAGACATAATATTTTTTGTTCAAATAAAAACATAATCCACAATTATAACATAAATATAATTGATAGTTCTTCAAGAGAAATTTTAATAGCCTTTTATTTAAAATTTAAGTAAAAGATGTAAGAAAAATCGGTTCAATTGAACCGATTTTTCACACTACCGAAATTATAATCTTCACATTAAGTCTCATAATGCAGCTTCTTGATCTTTTTTAGCCGCCTCTGCTTCTTGGGATCTGTTTAAAGTATCAAGTATTGCCTTCCATTTTTTAAGTCTAACTTCCCTCTCAGATATCAAAGCTTCTTTTTCAGATTCTCATTCTTCGTCTTCCTCATTCATCAAAATCTGTAAATTCATCTGCTCTTCAATATATATTTCATACAATCTAAGAATTTGAAATGACCATAATTCTGAAACAGTTTTTACAATTGATTGATCTCCGCTCTTCACCGCTATATAAAGTTCCCATCATCCATCCTTATCATCTTGTTTAAGCTCATAGTCACTTGAGAAAGATCCAATAACCAATTTTTGCAAAACATCCCAATCAAAATCATCTTCCAAATCTTCAGGAGTAAGATAAGACTGTATAGGAAATTTAGATAAATAATCAGTATACCAAATCTGATCTTTTATATCTCACTGAATTTTTCAAAAATATTTTTCGTATTTCTCTACGATTTCTTTCTTATCTTCCTTTTCTCTAAGTTCTTCTATAAAAGCTGGAAAGTCAAATAACATGGCAAAATTCATGAAAAATTAAAAATTTTCTCTTTTCACCAACCAATAGAATAAATAAAATTAATAACAATGCAAGAGAAAATAAGAGATGCTATTTTATCAAGACTTTTTAAAATCCCCTCAAAAGAAAATCGTTAAATTTTTTCATCTTTTTAAATCACGAAATAACCTCATCATATCATTTATCACTCAAAACTTCTTCATCTGTCATACCGTGAGAAACTGTTCGAGCTACATAACGCAAAATTTCTATCATTTCTGAATTATTTACCACTTTTCTCGCCAATTTTTCTCCAGCTTTTTCTAATAATTCTTTTCAAACTTTTGATTTTAACCTTCTTTCAGCATCTACGTTATCTTTCCACTCTACCTTCCCATAATATCTTTTAAAAGTTTGGGTTTCTGTAATTTCTTTCCATTCATCTCGATTTTTCCAGATGTGTAATCTCATACGACTTACTTCATCTCTACTTGGGCATCGAGAACCTCCTCATAGCATAGAATTATCTCCTGGCTGCACGTGAATATAATATCACGGCAATGATGATTTTCTTCATCAAGAACAAAGGAAAGCTCCAAAATGCAGTTTGTATGGATGTGATTTATCTGGAGAAAAACGTAAATCTTTATTGAATCTATAAATACAATTCTTTGCTTCGATTCAGTTCAGATTCGGATCAATTTTTTGCATATCTACGATTAAATGTTCTACAAGTTCTGTGAATCTTTTTCTTTCTTGTACATAAAGATCATGATTTCTATGCATTCGTTCAGTATTATTGTTTATTTTTACTGCTTCTAGAAATTTTAATGTGATTGGTGAGAGCATTAGAGATTAGTTATTTATGTAAATTTGTCATTCAGAGGCTCAGTTATGAGCCGAAGAATCTATTAGCTTCACGTTTTCCTGGATTCTTCGCTTATGCTTAGAATGACACTTGCAATCTTTTCTCCCATCACTATATTAATTCTCGTATTTATCGCAAGTATTTATTGGAAAATGTACCTATTCTCATTCAAACAGTTTGCATGACATGATAGAGTCTTTTCATCCAATCTTTCCATATGAAAGGCTGGAGATTTAATTCAATGTGGATGAGATTTTTTGTTAAATCTATGAGATGAAATTGCATTTCCAGAATTAATTAGAACACAATTTACACCTACTTCACCTTATGAAGTAGTATATCCAAAGTTTTTTGATGAAAAATTATTAGCATTACTCCATCGAATGGTTTATCAGCGATATTCTACTTATAATAATGTTTTGAAATATTTCGTTTCATTTGAGATTCCTCAGCTTTTGGCTCGTGAAGCTAAGACTAAATGAAAAACTAAAAAGCTGAACATTTCCAACATATCCATCCCATTCAATGAATCGAAGCAAAATCTCGTAATCATTCCAGATAATCGATCGCGTGAGAATCAACTTTCAGATTTTTTTTCACAGGACTTTATTACACATTTGTATTCTACAGATACACAAAATCGTAAAGACCAGAATCGGCGAGAAATAAAAAAATCAAAAATTTGAATAATTTTGGCGACTCAGTCGGAAGTTTTTCAACCATTTAATAATTTATGAACTATTACATTTGTAGATTGATATAAACGATATTATCATAATCAGCAAGATCCTCGTTATGATATTTCTGAAGTTGTAAAAAAGATGCAAAAACTACGAGATTGTGAAATTATAAATTTAGATAATATTAGTTTAATAAGATAGCTTATAAAAAATATAAAATTTCTGCTTAAAAATTTGACAAATTTTACATTTTTGAATATAATCGTCGTATAGAATTATTTTATTTGAAAATAATGTAGAATGAAATTGCCAGAACAATATAAAGACTTGGATATTAAACAAAAGAAAATAGTAGTATCAAACCTTATTATGCAATATTGAAATGAAGAAAATCAAGATATGATAGATGGACTCACAAATGAACAGGTGGAATTTTTGTTCACTTACCTTTTTACTGAATCAAAGGAAATTAGAGATAGAATGCGAGATAATATGCAGAAAAAATATGAATTATTATTAAAAGATCTAAAGAATGTAGCAGATAAATTACAAAAATTAAATTTACAATTTTCAGAATTATTAGCAGAGAAACAAGATATCGAGGAATTTAAAAAAAATAGAAGATAGTGAATATTTTATTATTTTTTATATAAAAATGCAGAATTCATCTTATAACGAAAGTCGGCTCTGGAGTTGATATGAAAGAAAAAATCAAGAATATGGATGAAATACTGAAAAATTTACTAATTTTGAATCAGCTGTAAAAACTAAAGAAAAAACAATTAATAGAATAAGTTCTTCAATTAATAATTTTTATCGTATTATCGCTGATCTACGGCAAGACTCTGATGTTATAGAAATAGTAAATAATAAAATAAAATGATTGTCAACATTTGATGCTTGTGGAATTTTTATATGAGAATTAGAAAAAGTATGTGATAAATCAGACATTCCTCTTTTAGAAGAATATAGATATTGGGTAAATACAGCCAAACAGGATAAAGATTTGATGGCTTTAATTGAGAAAAATTTACAAATATGCCTCAATCTGGATAAAATAAGAAAGTCACATTCATCCCTTCATGAGAGAAATAATTCAAATCCATTTTGAACAACGTTTCGTAGAAATTATTAATTTACATTGCGTAAAAACTTCATCTATATAATGAAGTTTTTAAAAAAATAAAAATGTCAAATATAAAATAATGAAAATATTATTATTTCATGTTCAAATCACAAAAAACTCTCTACTTTTTTGCATAAAAAATATTTTCGAATATAATTACTCTGTGTATTCTATTTATAAATAAATTATGTAAGATTTAAATGTCATCGAAAACTTTGAATATTATTTATGATACAAATTATATGAGTGTAATCCCTGGTTGAGGTTTTGTTGATAACCAATTTACTTGAAAAAAAACCGGATTTTTTAATTTATTGTTTGGAGATTTGAATAAAAAGTCAGAAGATTCAAAAAATAACAATAATCTTGATTCAAATCCATCAGATCAAGGAAATATATCTCAAGAACAAACAATATCACAAACGAATTCACAGGAAAACAGACAGAAAGGACAAGAATCTAAACAAGAAAAATCTCCATGATTTTTTGATTTACTTTTCGGAGATCTAAGTTCTTGAAATAAAAATACTTCAAAGAGTGATAATTCTGAGATTCAGTTATCAGATACAGATAAAAGAACTCAATTACAAAATAATGGTACTTCTCAGATTGTAAATACGCAGCCAGCTACCTCAGTTCAGCTACCTACAAATGCAGAAGGTACAAATGATAACTTAGTAAATAGCTCTAGAGAAACAAATAAAGATACAACTCCATTGAATGTAACAGGTGAAGTAGGACAAAAAAAGAAAAATTGGATAGATTCAATGCTGGATAATATTTTTTGACCAAACGATGAAAACAAAAAGGATGAAAAAAAATTGGATAAAAATTCGAAGAAAAATAATATTTCTGAAAATGAACCAAAACAAGAGAAGCAACAAACAGAACAAGAAAGAAAAGCTAATGAACTTCGTGATCAGATTAAAAAAATTCTTGAAATCCCTGATTCTGAATATAAGGACAGTATGCTTACTTCAGACATGAGAAGATTTATAAAAAAAGTAGATGAAGAGTATACGGCCAATATTTCTGATTTTAAATCTCATATTGCTCCATCGTATTGGGAATATAAAAGTAATTTGATGAATGTGAGTGGAATCTTATGAAAAACATATTATACACAGAGATATCCAACATATATTGATGCTCTATGGACTAGAGATTTGATGAGTATGCATGCAAAACGAGATATGTCATTTTTTATATATCCAGAGGATGATGCAGCTATGCAGGCCATGCTCAAAAGAAAGTCAACTCAGATAAAAGCCGAATTAAACGAAGCTATGTCTAAATGAATAACAACAGACAAAGAGGTAGAACAGCAGTATAGGGATGTGGAATTAATTAGAGAAAAACTGAGTACTAGGGAAGAAAGATATTTTGAGCTTTCCAATTATTTTACAATATATAATACTGATGAAAATACTTTAAAAGAAGATTGAAAAAAATTTGAACAAAAAATTAGTGGATATTGAATTTCTGTAAAAACAGCAAATCATAGAATGGATGAATGAATGACATCAACGTTGCCATTATGTATAGATGACTTATGAATTAGTAGAAGTGCTGTAACATCTTCACTTGCATGAAGTTTTCCTTTTATTTCTAATGATTTGGTCCAAAATTCTTGAATATTTTATTGATTAAATCTTCATACAGGATGATTGATTATTATGGATAGATTTAATGATAAATTGCCAAATATGAATAGTGTGATTTTGGCTACATCATGAGCCTGAAAGTCATTTACAGTCAAATTAGAGATTCTAAGATATTTACTAAATTGAATTGATATTATCGTTATTGATCCCGAAAATGAATATAAAGAACTTTGTGAAGCTGTAGGATGAACTTATATCAATATAGCTACAAATGCACAACAATACATCAACCCTTTTGATTTACCACCTAGGATTGAGGATGTGGAATACTGAAAATGAGATCTCCTTCGTTCTCAGATTATGACATTAATTTGATTGATTGAAATATTGGTTTGAAAATTGTCTCCAGAGGAAGAGGCTGTATTAGATAAAGCATTACAAAATACATATGCTTTACGCGGTTTTTCTCTCCAAGATGATGATTATGAATGAAAACAGCCACCTTTAATGGAAGACTTAATGAATATTTTAAATGGAATGGAATGAGGAGAGCTGGTTTGATTACGTCTAAGTAAGTATGTAACTTGAACTTTTTGAAAATTGTTTAATAATTACACAAATGTAGATATTAATAATCGTATTACAGTGTTTAGTATTCGTGATCTTGAGGATGCATTAAAAACGCCAGCAATGTATAATGTTTTAAATTTTATCCGAACTAAAGTAAGATCCGCAAAGCGTCAGAGATTACTTGTTTGTGATGAAGCATGGATTATGCTCCAGAATGATGTTTCAGCTAATTTTATGTTTAGTATGACAAAAAGAGCAAGGAAATATTGACTGTGAATTACTACTATTTCACAAGATATTGAAGATTTTGTAAGAAGTCCATATGGTAAACCTATAGTTTCCAATTCTTCAATTCAAATTCTTCTAAAACAGTCAACTACATCTATTAAATCACTGAACCAACTTTTATGACTTTCTGAAGCAGAGCAACAAAAGTTGATTTCATGTGGAATATGAGAGTGATTGATATTTGCTTGAAATCAGCATATTGCATTAAAAATTGTTGCATCTCCTACAGAGAAAGAATTAATTACAACTGATATTAAAAAGAAATCTTTATAATATTTATTATCGAATATTTACTATGGAAAACAAAAGTAACATCATTTCATCTGAAGCTAAACTCTCAGCTATCGCAGGGGTGATGTTTTTTGCTCCATTTGTAAAAAATAGAATAGAAACAGATCCTTCATTTTCTGAGGAAGAAAAAGCTTTCATTGCGTGATATGTCAAAATATGATTTATAAATCTAGTTTTTTTAGTCATTGTTTTAATTGCGGCTTGATTAAATTTATTGTGGATAAATTGATTTTTATCACGAATTATAACTATTTGAAGCTTTGTCATATACATTATTTCAGTTTTCTCTATTTTTGCATGTGCAAATGAACTACCAATGCGGGGTGAAAACGAACCTATAAAGCAGGAAGTTCAGCATAAATGACAGATACTAAAAGTATATACTCCAATAGTAAATTTTGTTTTGCGATTCCGCCAGGAAAATTATAATATACCATATCGATGGATAAAAGAATCTATTTTATTACGAACTTTTTTCATTTTTTGAACATTGTTGCTATGAAACTCTTTTTGAATGGGGGTTTTGATAATTATTGCCGTTAGGGTTGTCCTTTTAATGTTAAATATAGATATAGTTCCTCTTAGTATGAAGAAAACAATAAATGCATTATTTTTGTGTAATCCATGAGAGATATTTGCATATATTTTTGCGCCAATTGTTTCTAAAATAAAAAAATCAGATTATGAAACAATATTGCAAGCTAGAAAGCAGGGGTATATGCAATGACAAAACTTTTGAATATGAATAATAATTCAGTATGTTATATTCATTGGTATATTATTCTTATTATATCGTTGAATTAATATTTCACTAGAGAATATTATATTGTTTATAGCTATAGTTTTGCGAATTATTAGAAATGTTGTATTTTATGTAAAGAAGAAAGCGTTGCTAAAAATTCCTATTTTATCCGAAATAATATCCATAATCTTTAATTAATATAATCTTTAATACTTAATCAATTCATATGAAGAAAATTAAAAAGTCACTATCTATTACTATGCTATGATTATTCTGAGTCATAAACTTATTCCCAAGTTTTAATTTAGTATTAGCCCAAAATCCATACAATAATATAATGGGGGCAACAACGGATGATCAATCTTTATATAGTGCTATACATGGAGATGGGGAAGTTATTGATTGAGAGAATGAAAAGTGAGCTAAAATGTTTAATAAACAAGTTGTTCAAATCATAAGTTATGTCATAGATTTTTTTATAGTAATATGAATTGCTGTAGCTTTCATTTGAGGATATAAAATTATGACATCAGAAAAAGAAGAAACCATGAAAGAGGGAATAAGATTGGTTATATTTGGTATTATATGAATAATAATTATGGTATCTGCGAGGTTTATTGCAAATTGATTTGTAGATATGACCGACGAACAATTTAATAATCCACTTAATCAACAGCCTAGTTGAATAGAGTTCGCAGATGATTTATATAATAAGATAATGTATCCTTTTATAAAAATTGCACTATATTTCGTAATCTGAATCCTATTCTTTATAATGGTAGGTAAAGTAATAAACTTTGTAACAGCGACGGATGATTCAGCAAAGAAAAAAGCTGCTTGAATCATTATTCGATGTGTGGTGTGAATCCTAATAGTTATGTGATCTAAGCAAATAGTTGAAGCCGTAATGTGAAAACAGAGTGAAGTATTAAATAAAAATGCACAACGAATTAATTGATGATCTTGAATGTGAGATGAAATTTTGGAGTTTGGATCAATCCCTCTTATAGCTCAGATTATTAATTGGGTGATGGGGTTGACTATGTTTGCTATCGTTGTATTGATAATTATTCAGTGATATAAAATCTTTACAAAGCCAGACGATCCAAAAACGAGAGAAAGTCTAAAGAAAACAATACTATATATAGTAATTTGAGTACTTGTAATATGAGCAGCTTATGTAATTTCAAGCGCTCTTGTTCTAAATAATATTCAAATATATGCAACAGCTACATAAAATAATGTTAAATCAATAATAAAAAGTCTGACTAAAAACATCAGACTTTTTATTATTCTAGAAAATGTGGTTATTAATCCAACTTTTTACAAACATCTCTAAATGTGCAACGTTCACATTTTTTGTCATTTGTAGTTTTACGGAACATCATCAAATCAACTGGCTGATTTTTGTATGGATTTTGATCAACTAATAATTGTTTTTGTTCTTCTACGTCATGATTGATTTTCTCAATAATTCAATCTATATCTTCTTGTTTTAATATTCATCCATACGAATTCATACTATCTAAATAAACCTCATAAGCTTCAATTTTTATTCAGTTAAGTGATGTAAATCATTTTTTCAAAAGCATTTTTAATGCATAAACCTTTAATTGATCACTGATAGAATTATCCAAAACCTCTTCTTTACCAGATTTCCGGTCAAGAATTAAGAAATCAGTATCTGAAAAAGTTACCCCAAAATCTGGTCCGGCAAGTACTGAAACGTCTCTAAGTCAGATTTTTGAAACATCTACTTTCATTGATTCAAAATCCGGAGTTCTAGGATGTTCTACGTAAATAAATTTAGCAGTTTTAAAATAATCTTGAACTTTTTCATTCCGTGGACTAGCGATGAAACGGTCCAAATTACCACAAACTTTTTCAATAGCGGGTTCTAATAAACTATCAGCATCTTCTCCATAGAAATGCTCTGATAGTCAGAATTTCCCAAAAAAATCTTCATGATCTGTGTAATCTCTTTCTTTAGAATAATCGAAATCGGCTTTCATCTCCATTCTCATATTATCCTTTAACTCTTCAATTTTTTCATTTGTAATTTCTCATTTTTTCAATGTGTGTAAATAATCTGAAAGTAAAAAATGTGATTTCTCTCCTATTCGCATTTCAATACTTTTTAATCACTTTAATAGTAATGTTTCAGCTCGAATATCGGGATTGTCCTGTTTTAAAGCAAATGTGTAATAATTAAGAAAATACTTTCTTTCACAGTACTCCAAAAGAGTAATCCTTGTATTAGACCAAGAAAGAGTTTTTTTTGGTTTTTTAACAGGACGAGATGATGAATAGTTCATTTTTATGTGAGAATGATATAAATCCTAGTAAGATTTTAACAATACTAAATTAAGGTAATATTTTTAAGAATAATTACAAGTAAAAAACATGATAACCAAAATGTATACATAATAAGCTTTAAAAATTATTTTTCAATTCAGATGATTAAAAATTAAGTTAACCAAATACAAAAGCTGGTAAGAATTTCTTGCCAGCTTTTCTAAATTTAATAGTAGCTTATTAAGTTTCAAACAATTATGCCAGATAAGCCAAATAAAACTTTTCTAGCAGAGTCGAAAACTCCGTTCCTGAAATAGGGTCTGTTGCTTTATGACCTTGTTCGTCGCAAAATTGCATTAAGCGATGTCTGTCTACGCAGTTTTCAGCATTCTTTTCAGATAAATAATCCATCCATTCTTGGACAGATTTAAAATCCAGTCCTGAAAGATCGAGATTCAATAAAATCTCTTCTAATTTTGACATAATTTTGTTTTTTTTAAGTTTAACATCTAGTGATATACACGTTAATTATTATAATAATACTCATATTAAAAATCAAGATTTATTTTTGTAAACAAAAGACTAGTAAGAGATTTCCTACTAGCCTTTCTAAGTTTCGGATTAACCGTGAATTTCCTCAAATTTTCTTTTCAAGTCCTGGAAATCCGTCTCTGAAATCTCATTTCCAAGATCATAACCTTCTGACCTGAAGAATGGAAGGAGCACATCATAATCATCGAAGTTCTCCCCCTCTAGAAATTCATTGAGAGTAAGAATCCGTTCTCCAAGTTTCAAGTGTCTTTTTTTTCTTCTTCTCATTTTGTGTTAAAATTTTAAGTTTAACATGTTAAGCTATTTACGTATAATCATACCAATACTAAAAATCAAGATTAAATTTTGTAAATAGTTATTTATGGATTAAAAACTCTCTTGCTTTAATTTGTAGAAAAAATAAAATTGAATTCAAATTTTATATTATGAATTAACCAAAAAATAACATGCTGTGAAATATAGTATTCGTAGGAGCTGGTGGGTCATGACTAAGCAATTTAGTCTGAATTTTATGGGATTTAGGATTCTATAATTTGATATGAATAGACGAACAAGAATCTCAAATCACCCAACAATTACAAGAGAAATGAGTTCAGATTTTCAAGCACTGAAAATATCAACTCAAACCTGATGATGCCGTAATTTACTCTGCTGCGACAAAATGAAGTCCTGAAGTTTTAAAAGCCTTTGAACTCAAAAAAACCGAACATAAACCATTCTTAATTTGGGATTATTTTCAATTCTTGGGTGAAATGACTAAATATTTCAAGAGTATTGGATTTACTTGAACAAATGGAAAATCCAGCTCAAGTGCTATGTGAATCCATGTCGCATCGCACTGTCTGCCAAATTTTGGGATAGGAATAGTCGGAGCATTAGTACCTGATTTTGGTGGGAAAAGTTATATGCTAAATATGAAACATAAAGATGAACTGAAAAACATTTTTGATTATATTTTTACATGAAGGAAATTAGATTATTCACTTGTGAAGAAATATTATTTCTTATTAGAATCATGTGAGTATCAACGTCATTTCTTAAATTTAAATCTAGATGAAGCAATTATCACAAGCCTAGAACTAGAGCATACTGATTATTTCAAGGACCGAGATGATTATGAGTCAGCTTTTTTGGAAATGATTGCAAAGACTAAAGATAAAGTTTACTGCTTAAAAGATTTAAATAGCAAAAAAATTCTGAATGAAGATAAAGTAAAAATAGTCCATAAAGAACGTTTTGATATGCATTTCGTATGGTGAGAACATCAGCAAGCTAATGCCTCACTCGTCTGTGAACTTTTGAAATGATTGATGAAAAACGAATGAATCAGTGAGTTAGCTGCAGAAGATAAAATTCGTGGATATTTGAGAGATTTTAAGTGAATCTGGAGAAGAATGGAATTTTTAAAAGTTCATGAAAATTGAGCTCAGATTTTTAGTGATTATGGGCATGTTGCTTCGAGTATTGAGCTATGATACAAAGCATTGAAAGAAAAATTCCCTAACAAAAAATTGATTTGCATATTCCAGCCACATCAGATGCACAGAATTTTGGTTGGATGGAATGAATTTCCTAAAGTATTGAAACTCTATGATGAAAGCTATATTTACGATATCTATGCAGCGAGAGAAAATATTGAAGATTTTGCAAATGAGGAAATTTTCAAAGATTTAAATCTAAAAAGTGTAGAAGATTTGGGAAATGCTTTCGCCAAACATTGCGGAAATACTTATTTGAAAGAATTTAGCGAAGTAGAAAACATAATAGAAAAATTTGACTGAAATTCAGTTATTGTAGTTTATTCGGCGGGGAATATAGACTTTAAATTAAGACAATATTTAGAGATATTATAACATTTTTATTTTTTATAAACAAGTAAATGGCTGCACCTGTTACACATATATTTTTCGCGGATAAATTTTGGAATAAACATCAAGAGATCGATAAATTTAAATTTTTTGCTTGAAATTGTTTACCTGATATTAGATATATTGATAAAGATATTCCAAGGACCAAATATCATATCAATAATATTACAATTAATGATATTTTATGAGAAAAATCAGACTTTTGGAAAGGTGTTAAATTTCATTCATTTATAGATGAAAATAGAGATTTATTTTACGAAGACCATAAAGTATATATACCAAAAATTTCTGATTGAATTCTCATATATTCATTAAAAATGCTAGAAGATGATATTTTGTATTGAAAAATGTCTTTTCGACAAGATTTTATAAAATTTCTTCAATTATATGAATTCCCAACTAAAGATATAAGCAAAGAGACCATCAAAAAATGGAAGGAAATATTGTATAATTATTTTTCTTCTCAACCAGATAGTAAATCAAGAAAAATATTTATTCTATGAGTTTGATTGTCTGAAGACTTATATATTCAAATCGAAAATATGCTAGATGATCTCTACTGAAAATATAACCAAAAAGTTAATGAAATGATTTCATTCGTAGAAAAAAACAGTTTAATTAATATATAAAAAATCGATAAATAATATAGCTTCTAGGTTAAGACAATGTACAAAAATGTTATGAAATATTCATTATTTAGACAAACAAAAAAGAGGGGCTTCGAACTCCTCAAATTTTCAATTTAACGTACTAATTCATTAATTTGATGCTAATAGTTTAACACATGGGGCGGGCTATGGGATTCGAACCCATGACCCTCTGGACCACAATCAGATGCTCTAACCAGCTGAGCTAAGCCCGCCATACCAACATACATATAAAATAGTAAATATTTCCTAGATAAATTCAAGATAGATTTCCTAACTTGAAAAAAATATATAAAAATATACGATGTAAACACTGTTGAGAATTTATTATGAATAGATAAATGAAAATTGTTTGAGCTATATTTGTGTGTATTCTATTATGATATTTTTGGATTTGGTTGATTCAGCATATTTTTGCAAAACAGAAAAGAAAAATTTCTCGAAATTTATTTTGAACTAGCTTTTTATTAGTTTGATCATTATTAGCTTTCAATTTTATAATTAAATCATTATTCCCTAGTATAGAGGCAATACAAAATTGAACTATATCACTTAGTCGGTGGTGTTATTTTTTGTTATATTGTGGTTTAATTTTTTTATTTTTGATTTTATTAAATTGAAATTGGAAGAAAAGAGAAATTCGGTTCTTGTTCCTGGTTTGGATGGTGTTATTTGCAGTAGTTGGATTTTTTGGATTAAGAATATGAATATCTGCAACTATGTTGTATTATTTTGTTTTGGCATATTCAGAAGAATTTTTGAAAATTTGAGCAACTGAAAATGAAGTAAGTAAAACTGATTTTTATTCATCAGATTTACTATTTTTTTCCATATTTATAGCGCTTGGCTTTAGTATTGTTGAAAATTTCTTCTACTTAGGAAACGAAATTTTTTCATCTGATTCGAATTGAATTCGATGATTGGTATTTGGAAGATGAATTTTTACATCTTTGCTCCATTTTATGGCAACAGGGTTGATTGCTTTAATTTTATACAAATTATATCAACAACAATATCTAAAAAATTTAAATATCCGACAAAAAATTTGAAGAATTGTATTTGCAATTTTGATTTGAGTTTTAATTCACCGATGATATAATTTATCAGTCCAACATATGAATTTATTCATATACATTATATTGATATTTGGTGGATATTTTTTGTTAACTTATTTACTGTATTTGAGTGATTCTTTATATAAAATACATAAAGATTAATATATGCTATAAAAATTTGAAAAACAACAGTAAATTTATATATTCATTTGCATGAAAGGGAAGATTGGCCGAGTGGTTTAAGGCGCACGTCTCGAACACGTGTATTCGTTTATGCGAATCTAGGGTTCGAATCCCTAATCTTCCGTTTTTTTGTTTTATAAAAAAAGGATAACTGCAACGTTACCCTCGATAAAAATTTAAGGCACATCATTAATTACTGTTCATTACACAAGCTTCAATGCTAGCACTACTAAAGTCGGCTTCGGCTTCTGCCAAGTTTGCATTAGCATTTACTAATAAATATCCTAAAATTGCTGTATAGATTACAACAATAAAACATACAATTGCCCTGAATAACTTCTCAGACTTTGTTCTTTCGGATTCTTTTTTGTAAAGCAAGTTTTTCTTGATTTTTTTTGTTGCAAGTTTTTTTGTCATTTTGTTTTATAGTTAAAATATAAATATACATATATTATAATATATTTTTTTAATTTGTCAAATTATTAAGTATTTTTTTATTTTGTGTATTTGAAGTTTAATTCATAAAAAAGGATGCGATATTATCTAATAAAGA
>Ga0247609_10000731_pt1 | contig 43218 bp, 36 predicted proteins | sample 172DNAGHGlowgp2_FD_193487 | JGI IMG/M metagenome (GOLD analysis project Ga0247609, IMG submission 193487) | Sheep rumen microbial communities from Palmerston North, Manawatu-Wanganui, New Zealand - 1728 DNA GHGlow gp2 | ecosystem: Host-associated > Mammals > Digestive system > Stomach > Rumen ... | reverse complement strand
CCCTTCTCCTCGCTGATGACGACGCCACCAGTCAGGGTTGCGATATCCTCAAGCATAGCCTTACGACGGTCGCCAAAGCCAGGAGCCTTGACAGCACAAATCTTCAGGCCACCACGCAGACGGTTGACAACCAACGTGGTCAGCGCCTCAGAGTCGACATCCTCAGCAATCACGAGCAGGGGACGGCCGCTCTCAGCAGCAGGCTGCAGGATGGGCAGGAAATCCTTGATATTGGAAATCTTCTTATCGTAGATGAGGATGTAAGGATTCTCCATCACACACTCCATCTTCTCACTGTCGGTAACGAAGTAGCCAGAGAGGTAGCCACGGTCGAACTGCATACCCTCGACAACGCCGATATGGGTGTCGCGGCTCTTGCTCTCCTCGATGGTGATAACACCATCCTTAGAAACCTTGCGGAAGGCTTCAGCCAGCAGCTTACCAATCTCCTCGTCGTTATTGGCACTGACGGTAGCCACCTGCTCAATCTTGTCGTAGTTGTCGTCCACGCGCTCAGCGTTCTTCTGAATGAAGTCAACGACAGCCTTTACAGCCTTGTCAACACCACGCTTCAGATCCATCGGATTGGCACCAGCGGTGACGTTCTTCAGACCCTCGGTGATGATAGACTGTGCCAAGATGGTAGCAGTCGTGGTACCATCACCAGCATCGTCGCCAGTCTTCGATGCAACACTCTTGACGAGCTGAGCACCTGTGTTCTCGAACTTGTCCTCCAACTCGATTTCCTTGGCAACGGTCACACCGTCCTTGGTAATCTGGGGAGCACCGAACTTCTTCTCAATGACAACGTTACGACCCTTAGGACCGAGCGTTACCTTTACTGCGTTTGCCAACTGGTCCACACCGTTCTTCAACAGGTCGCGGGCCTCAATATTGAATTTAATATCCTTTGCCATAATTTTTTTATTGCTTTTGGCTATTGGCTATTGGCATTTGGCTAAAAGCTAATTGCCAACAGCTAACAGCAGATTAATAATTATTTCTCTATCACTGCGAGAACGTCGCTCTGACGCATCATGAGGAACTTTTCGCCCTCGAACTCGAGTTCAGTACCAGCGTACTTGCCATACAACACTTCGTCGCCAGCCTTCAGCACCATCTCTTCGTCCTTGGTACCTTGACCAACGGCCTTGATGGTTCCGTGAAGGGGTTTCTCCTTTGCAGTATCAGGAATGATGATACCACCGATCTTTTCTTCTGCCGGTGCAGGCACTACCAGCACGCGGTCTCCTAATGGTTTGATGTTCATAATACTTTATTTTTTAAAATTGTTTGAATTTAAGTTTGCCCTCCTCATAGCCAAAAGCGTGCCAAAGGGGCGTATCCATTGCGACAAACTGACACATTGGCAGAAAAAAATCAGGTGGGCATGTGAAAACGCCCACCTGAATATGTCATTTATCGACAAGCGAATAATTACTGCATATCATAAACCACCTGCATCAGTTTCTTGCCAATCTCGTCGGCAGCCTCCATGGTAGCAGCCTCGCTGTACACGCGGATAATCGGCTCGGTGTTTGACTTGCGCAAGTGTACCCAACGGTCAGGGAAGTCAATCTTCACACCGTCGATATCATTCACCTGTGCGGTAGGATCGTTGGCATACATCTCCTTGACCTTCACCAGAATAGCATCGACATCTGTGTCAGGAGTAAGGTCAATACGGTTCTTGGCAATCTGATAGTCAGGGAACTGCTTGCGCAACTCACTGACCTTGCAACCCTTCTTGGCCAGAGAGGTCAGGAAGAGGGCAATACCCACCAATGCATCACGACCGTAATGGCTCTCAGGATAGATGACGCCACCATTTCCCTCGCCACCAATAACAGCATTCACCTCCTTCATCTTCGTGGTGACATTGACCTCACCCACAGCAGCAGCGGTGTACTTGCCACCACGCTTCTGGGTGACGTCGCGCAAGGCACGAGTCGAACTGAGGTTGCTGACAGTATTGCCAGGAGTCTGCGACAACACGTAGTCAGCAACGCTGACCAACGTATATTCCTCGCCAAACATCTTTCCATCCTCACAGATAAAGGCCAGACGGTCGACATCAGGGTCAACGACAATACCCAAATTGTATTTGCCTGTTTTCATCTCGTCCATGATGCCCTGGAGGTTCTTCTCCAAAGGTTCGGGATTGTGGGCAAAGTCACCAGTTACCTGCTCGTTCAGGAACTTATACCCAACGCCCAGACGCTCGAGCAGTTTGGGCAGGATGATACCGCCAACGCTGTTGATGCTATCGACACAAACGGTCAAACGAGCCTGATGAATGGCGTCGACATCAACAAGCTTGAGGTCGAGCACAGACTGGATATGACGATCGTCGAAGGAATCGTCGACGATAACCTTTCCCAGCTTGTCGACTTCCGCATAGCAGAAATCTTCCTTCTCAGCAATTTCCAGAACTTTCTGTCCATCAGCGGCAGTCAGAAATTCTCCCTCGCTATTCAACAGTTTCAGCGCATTCCACTGGCGCGGATTGTGGGAAGCAGTGATGATGATACCACCATCGGCACCGCTCATACGTACTGCCAACTCAGTGGTAGGCGTCGTGGCATAGCCAATGTCAATGACGTCGAAACCCATGCCTACCAATGTGCCGCAAACCACGTCGCGAACCATCGGACCGGAGATGCGTCCGTCGCGTCCTACAACAATCTTTCCTGCCTTGCGGGGAATGAACGTGGCATAAGCGGTGGTGAACTTCACGATATCCAATGGGTTCAGCGTATCACCAGTGTGTCCACCGATAGTTCCGCGGATGCCAGATATTGATTTAATCAGTGTCATTTTCTTCTATTCTTTTTATGCATTAATAATCTGTTTATTTCTCCCTTTCATATGTTAACTCATAGAAACAGGGATATACACTCGACGAGGCGTCAGCCGTTCCCTGCGAATGAGGCACTATGAGTTTCACATAAGCAATCTCTTCGTTTTCGTTCTCTGGACGTCCGATGTTGATGTAGTTCATGGGTACGAGCCATCCCGAAGGCACACTCGATGAACTGTGATAGCGCATCATCAGACCAGAAACAAACGAAGCTGTATAGGTGGTGCCATTACGCGTCACATTCATTTTATCGTAATACTGTGAAGTTTCAACGTATGTGCCTAAAGAATTATCGTAGATTAACATCGGTATCAGGTTCGACAGCAACAAAGAGTCTGCCAGAATGTTGTACTCGGTAAAGCGGCAAATGACATTGACCGACTTCTTCTGCTCAAGCTGGTTACCACAGCCCTTGCGTACTATCTGCATATAGACATTTGTACGTGAGAGGCGCACATATTGGTTCTGTGCCGTGTCTGTCGTATAACCCTGAGCTTCAAACTGGTTCTCGTCAATGACGTTGATGTCATTCTCTGAGATGAAACGGTTGATGGCATCACGTTCCTTTGCCTTCTTGTCGCCATAGGTCTCGTAATTATCACAGCTCACGTATAAAATGGCGCAGAGCATGATTATGATGGGGTAAATGAGTCTCTTCATTTCTGTCATTTTGCTAAATTCGGATGCAAAAGTACGAATAAAAATTGAAAAATTGAGAATTGAGAATGGAGAATTAGACTACTTTAACAGGTCTTCATAGGCTTTTAGCGCATCCTGCACGGTCTTGACAGCATCATCCATCGTACCATAGACACGCCCGCCAGAGGCATTCAGATGACCACCTCCATTGAAGAACTGTGCCGCCATTTGGTTGCAAGGGAAGCTATCCACCGACCGCAGGCTAACCCACACCAGGTTTTCGTGCTCCGTATCCTCACGCAACGAGATACTCAGTTTAAGACCCTTGATTTGCAACGGCATATTCACCAGTCCCTCAGCATCACCCTTGACGAAATGGAACTTCTTCTGATCGTCACGCCCCAACGTATAATAAGCCGCGTGGCGCTTGTCGTCGACGACAAGACGATTGCAGAGCACGAATCCGACCATCCGCAGGCGGTGCTCGGAATAGTTATGATATACGTTGCGGTAAATCTTGTCCTTGTTGATGCGTTTTGTCAACAACTGGCTGATGATGAAAAACACATCAGGATCGTTGGAATTATACGTAAAGCCTCCAGTATCCGTCATCATACCACAGTAGACAGGAATCGCAAAATGCTTGCTCAGCTCTTCAAAAACTCCTAACTGCCAAACAATACGGAACACCAATTCACTGGCTGACGACGCCTCAGGACGCGAGACACACAACGCCATACCAGAGTCTGGATTGGGATGATGGTCGATGAGCACCTTCTTGGCAGGCGAAGCAGCCAGCGGTTTCTCCATCTCGTCCGTCCGAGATAAGGTATTGAAATCAAGGCAGAATACGAGGTCGGCAATCTTCAGTACCGTGTCGACATAGTCTTTGCGTTTGTCGTAGCGTACGATTTTCTCCGTGTTAGGCAACCATTGCAAGTAATCGGGATATTGGTCAGGAACGACCATCAAGGCATCCTTCCCCAGATGCTGCAACACGGCAAACCAGCCCAACATCGCTCCCATAGCGTCACCGTCAGGATTCTGGTGAGCACATATCACAATGGTTTCTGCTTCATCAATGAGGGAGCGCAGCAAGCTGCACTCCCCATCAGTCATAATATTGTTCAGCATTAATCGTCAATTGTTAATTAGAAGAGCTTGTTGGGATAAACGCCCTCGTCGACGAGTTGCTGGATGCGCTCTACAGTAGCCTCACGGTCAGCGGCATAGGTCACGCCAAACCATTTGCTGGTGGTATCGAGCACCTCGCAGGTAGCTGTTCCGTCGTTAATCAGCTTGTTCACCATCAGAGGGATAAAGAACTCAGCTTTCAGGTTCTCCATATTCTTCGGATCACTCAGGAACTCCTTGAAATACTCTTCCGAATATTTGAAATAGTCGGGTGTAAAGCCCCAGACGTTCATCGATACAGGCGTGTTGTCATCAAGGTTCTGCCACTCGCCCTGCTCGTCTTTGAACTGGATATGACCGTTCTGACGAAGAATCTCCGTACGTTCTACGACGTCCGTCAGATGGCGTTTGTCGTTGTACGAGCATACGCCACGAGCCACACTACCATTCTCGCTCAGCGTGTTACACACACGGAAACCCACCATGGCATACTGGTTCTTGGCACCCTCAGGCAGATTGCTCAGGAACTTGCCAATCTGCATAAAACAGTCGCGACCGTAGAAGTCGTCACAGTTGATGACGCAGAACGGTTCCTTAATGATGTCCTTACCCATCAGCACGGCATGATTGGTACCCCAAGGCTTCTGACGTCCCTCAGGAACGGAGAATCCTGCAGGCAGCGCGTCAAGTGCCTGAAAACACAGCTCACACTTCACCTTACCCTCATACTTCGAGAGAATCTGCGTGCGGAACTGCTCCTCAAAGTCCTTACGGATAACCCATACTATCTTGCCAAAACCAGCTTGGATAGCGTCATAAATACTATAGTCCATGATGGTCTCACCATTGGGGCCCAGACCGTCGAGCTGCTTCAGGCCACCATAACGGCTACCCATACCAGCTGCCAAAAGAAATAATGTCGGTTTCATTGCGTTTGTCTTATTTTAATATTATTGACTGCAAAGGTAACACTTTTTCCTGACACAGGCAACAATGATATTGTTTTTTAACATTTTAATGCCCTCATGGCGTTCAACACGGCCAAAACCGTAACACCGACATCCGCAAAAACGGCCATCCACATCGTTGCCAGTCCTACCGTAGCCAGTACGAGCACGGCCACCTTGACACCAATAGCCAGCCACACGTTCTGACGGGCTATTGATAGCGTACGTCTGGCAATACGGATGGCCAGTGCCACCTTCGAGGGATGATCGTCCATCAATACCACGTCGGCAGCCTCGATGGCAGCGTCGCTGCCCAGTCCTCCCATGGCGATTCCTACGTCAGCGCGCGCCAGCACAGGAGCGTCGTTGATGCCGTCACCGACGAAGGCAAGGTGAGAGGTTTGAGGTGCGGAGTTAGAGCTGAGGAGCTGTTCTACATGTTCCACTTTGTCAGCGGGCAACAGTTCTGCATACCATTCGTCCAAGCCTAATTGCCCTGCGACGCGCTCCCCCACCTCACGACGGTCGCCAGTCAGCATAATGGTACGACTGACACCCAGCGCCTTCAGCTGTGCAATAGCCTCGGCACTGTCCTCCTTCACCTTGTCGTTGATAACGATATGGCCGGCATACTGTCCGTCAATAGCCACGTGGATAATCGTTCCCACGTGCATGCAGTCGTGCCATTGAGCCCCTACGGCATCCATCAGTTTCGTATTACCCACACAAACAATCTTTTCACCGACTTTCGCTCGAATACCTTTTCCCGGTATCTCCTCGACGTCGCTCACCTCACATCCGTCCGTAGCCTCGTCAGGGAAGGCGTCGCGCAAGGCTGCTCCGATGGGGTGCGTCGTATAGTGTTCCACGTGTGCAGCCAAGTGCAGCAACTGGTGTTCATCGAAGCTATCTGGATGTACGGCCTCAACGGCAAACTGTCCGTGCGTCAGTGTACCCGTCTTGTCAAATACTACCGTGCCGACCTTTGACAACACATCCATATAGTTGGCACCCTTGATGAGAATACCACGACGCGACGCGCCGCCAATACCCGCAAAGAATGTCAATGGCACACTGAGCACCAGTGCACAGGGACACGACACTACCAGAAACAGCAATGCCCTATAGAGCCACGTGGCAAAGGTTCCTCCCAGCAGTGTGGGTACGACGGCCAAGAGGACGGCGGCACCAACGACAATGGGTGTATAAATGCGCGCAAACTTGGTGATGAAGGTCTCGCTTTGCGACTTGTGCTCGCCGGCATCTTCCACCAGTCGGATGATTTTCGATACAGTGCTCTCGCCAAAGCTCTTGGTAGTACGCACACGTAGCACACCTGACAGATTGACACAGCCTGACACCACTTCGTCGCCAGTCTCCACGCTGCGAGGCATTGTCTCACCCGTCAGTGCAACGGTATTCAGCTGACTGCTGCCCTCGACAACGACACCGTCCAAAGGCACTTTCTCGCCTACGCGGATAAGAATCGTATCTCCCACTGCCACCTCCTCCGGGGCAACGTCTCTCACTTCAGCTCTCCCACCTCTTACCTCTAACCTCTCACCTCTTACTTCTACATGCGCCACATCTGGACGAATATCCATAAGATGTGAAATGCTCTCGCGGCTCTTTCCTTCGGCATAGCCCTCAAACAGTTCTCCCACCTGGAAGAACAGCATCACAAAGACAGCCTCAGGAAATTCGTTCTCCGCGCCAGGCAGGAATCCGATGCCCAAAGCCCCCAATGTAGCAACAGCCATGAGGAAGTCTTCGTTGAAGGCTTCTCCTTCCATCAGGCCCTCTGCCGCTTCCTTCAGCGTGTCCCATCCCACCAGGAGATAAGGAACAAGATAAACCAACAGCAGTTGCCAAGTGGACAACGCAAACGTATGTTCGATGTAGACCGCTACTGCCAGCAACACTGCCGCCAACACAATTTTCAGCAGCTTTCCGCGCTGCCCTTCTTCTTCGTGATGGTGATGGTGCTCACAGGAGGAACACGCTTCTTCGTGATGATGATGTTCTTTACACATATTCTCTCGTTTTTATTGTTTCTGGGTGCAAAGGTAGGAAAAACCTTTCGCAACTCGGTTGCAAACATACCAGCGGCTTATATATAATAAGGTACGCGTAAGAAAAATGATAGAAAAAAGCATTTTTCTTTGGTGTTTTACGCTTTTTGTCGTATCTTTGCAAACAACTAAAAACGATTGATTGCTATGCTACACATTCGATGCAAGAACAACAACGTGACGAAGGCTTTCCCAGAAGGCTGTTCGCTATTGGACGTCTACCAAGAGTTCGCTGACGAAATCAAGCTGCCCTACCCCGTAGTGTCAGCAAAAGTGAATAATGCCTCTGAGGGACTGAAGTTCAGACTCTTCCAAAACCGCGACGTAGAATTCCTCGATGCTCGCGAAGGCAGTGGACACCGCGTCTACGTGCGCTCCTTGTGTTTCCTGCTCTACAAGGCGACGCAGGACATCTTCCCTGGGTCGAAACTATTCATCGAACACACCATCTCGCGGGGCTACTATTGTAACTTCAAGAAAAAGAACAACGAAGGACTGGCGGATGGCGACATCAAGCAAATCAGCGAGCGGATGAGGGAAATCGTGAATCTCGACATGCCCTTCCGTCGCACAGAGGCAACCAACGAAGAGGCCATTCGCGTATTTGCCGAACGAGGTTTCTCCGACAAAGTAAAGCTGCTTGAAACCAGCGGACAGATATATAGCGACTACTATATGCTGGGTGATACTGCCGACTACTACTACGGTCCGCTAGTGCCCAGTGCCGGCTACCTGAAGGTCTTTGGACTGGAACCCTACCACGACGGTATGTTGTTGCGTGTACCCGATTGGAACAATCCTACCATCCTGGCAGAGAAGGTGGATATGCCCAAGACGTATGAGATGTTCCGCGAGAAGACGAAATGGGACATCATCATGCGACTGTCGAATGCGGGCGACGTCAACAAAGCGATACTGAAAGGCCACGCCTCGGAACTGATACAAGTCAGCGAAGCCTTGCAGGAGAAGAAGATTGTGCAGATAGCAGAAGACATCGAACGCCGATTCCATGCGGAGGAGAAGCCTATACGGCTGGTACTCATCACTGGTCCGTCGTCGTCAGGAAAGACGACATTCTGCAAGCGTCTCTCCATACAACTGCTGGCTTGCGGTCTGCGTCCGATGTCGTTCTCTACTGACGACTATTTCGTAAATCGCGTAGATACACCGAAACTGCCCAATGGCGACTACGATTTCGACAACATCGAGACAGTGGACTATGCCCTGCTGGAGGATCATCTGAGCAGGCTGATGAAAGGCGAACGTGTAGAAATTCCAGAATACAACTTCACCACGGGCAAGCGCGAATGGAACGGCAAGAAGCTGAAACTGGCAGGCGATACAGTGCTCATCATCGAGGGCATCCATGCACTGAACCCCAAGCTGACGCAGAACATCGACAATTCGCTGAAATACAAAATCTACATCTCGGCACTCACCAGCATCTCGCTCGACGACCACAACTGGATTCCCGTTCGTGACAACCGCTTGCTGCGTCGCATCATCCGCGACTACAACAAAGGAGCCTATACAGCGCGTGAGACCATTGCCCAATGGAAGAATGTGTGTGAGGCGGAGGACAAATGGATATTCCCCTATCAGGAGACTGCTGACGCCATGTTCAACTCGGCACTGAACATTGAGTTTGCCGTCCTGCGCACTCATGCGGAGATCATCCTCTCGTCAGTACAAAGGAACTGTCCTGAATATGCAGAGGCTCACCGTCTGCTGAAGTTCATCCACTATTTCCTGCCCGTAAGCGACAAAGAAATACCTCCCACGAGCATCATGCGTGAGTTCGTAGGAGGCAGTAGCTTCAAGTACTAATATCAAGGAAAGCTAATAGCCAACTGCTACTTAAACAGCGAGTACTCCGGCACTTCCCAAGCCAGGGCACTTGCTCCTAAGACGTCGCGCTCGCGGTTGTCCATTCTCGACACCACGATTCTCACCTTGCCGCGCATGTTGGGGAACACATGATCCTCAAACGATTCGCGCGTGGGCTCCAACAGGAATTTTCCTGCACGCGAGATACCACCAGTCAGGATGATGGCCTGCGGATTGATGATGTTGGCATAGTTGGCCAGTGCCAAACCCAGCAGATAGCCCGTCTTGCGGAAGGTCTCAATAGCCAGCGCGTCGCCTTGCTCGCAACATTCAGAAATAATCTTGGGGTTCAAATGTTCAATCTCGCGCATTAGCGACGGCTCGTCCGACTCCAGCATCAAGTCCTTGGCCGTGCGGACGATACCGTGGGCACCAACGTACGACTCAATACAGCCTTTCTTACCACAGCCACACTGACGTCCGTTGTCAAACAAAGTGGCGTGACCCCACTCACCGGCATAGCCTTCGGTTCCAATGTGCTCACGGCCTTGCGAGAAGAAACAGCTGCCGATGCCCACGCCCAAAGTGATGATGATAAAGTCCTTCAGTCCGTGAGCCGAGCCATAGGTGTATTCGCCCAATGCTGCTACGTGGGCATCGTTGCCTACTGCGACTGCCATTCCCATGCGGTCGCGCACTAGTGCTGCCAAGGGTATCTCACCCTTCCAGGGCAGGTTGGCGGCATTGATGATACATCCCGAAATGGAACTGGCACTGGGAGCGCTGATTCCTATCGAGCGAATCTTCTCATACCCTCCGTTGCTCTCCATCAGCATGTAGAGGCGGTCCGACAGTTCCGACACGTAATCACTGACATTCTGATAGTCGGAAGTCACGAAACTGTCCTCTGCGAGAATGTTTCCGCGAATGTCGACGATAGCGAGTGTCGTACGCTCGATGCTGATGTCGACTCCAATGACCTTACTTTTCAGTTCTTCTTCCATAATAATAGTATATTGTTAGTTAGATTTTTACTTAAACAGCGAGTACTCCTTCACGCTCCACGCCAGCACGCTGGCACCCAGCAGATTAGCCTCCTTCTCGTCAAACTGCGACGACAGGAACTTCACCTTGCCCTTGATGTTGTGGAACACATGATCGTTGAAACTCTCCCAAGCAGGATCAAACAGCCAGTCGCCTAAATGAGAGACACTGCCTGTAAAGATAAAGGCCTCAGGATTGATGATAGTGGCATAGACGGACAGTGCCGATCCTAAGATGTCGCCCGTCCGGCGCATGGTCTCTATGGCCAGTTCGTCACCCATTTCGCAGAACGACACGATGATTTCGGGTGTCAGGTCCTCCGTCAGGCGCATCTTCGAGGGTTTGTCACTCTCGGACATCACCTCCTGGGCGGTCAGCAGGATACCCTTGCGCGAACAGTACATCTCCAGACAGCCACTGTTGCCACAGCCACACTGCCGTCCGTCATGGTGAGCCAGACTATGACCTATCTCCCCGGCAAAACCGTCGCCTCCGGGATAGTACTGGCCATTGACAAAGATGCTGCTGCCGACACCGCCTCCCAGCGTCATCAACACGAAATTCTTCATGCCGTGAGCCACACCGAAGGCCAGCTCGCCCAATCCACGGGCATAGGCGTTATTACCCAGTGCTACGGCCAGTCCCAGTCTGTCACGCATCATGGCTGCCAAGGGGACTACGCCCTTCCACGGCAGGTTGGGTGCATTCTCGATACACGACGTCATGTAATTGGCACTCGGACAACAGATACCCAACGAACGGATGCTCTCGTAGCCGCCGTTGTTTTCCACCAGTGTCACGACCCGTTCGCTCAACACCGACGCGAAATCGCCGATATTGGGATTGGTTCCCGTGTTGAAGCTTTCACTTGCAATGATATCTCCGCGCACGTCAATCACCGCCAATGTGGTGGTGTCTATCTCGATGTCTACTCCGACAACGCGGGTCTTGATTGTTTCATGTATCATATGTCCGTAGTTTCCATTATTAGTGCTACAAAAGTAAGAAATATTCTTGAAACCACCAAATATTTGTCAAGAATTTAGCAAATATTTAACGTCAAAGGCAAAAAATTGTCAATTGTCAATGGTCAATTATCAATTATTTCGTATCTTTGCAGACGCATTGTGAACATATATATTACAAAATATGAACGTTTTAGAGCTTAGTGAACAAGAGATTGGCAGACGCGAAAGTCTGCAACAGCTGCGCGAAATGGGCATCAACCCCTACCCCGCAGCAGAATTTCCTACCAACGCATTTTCTACGGAGATTATAGATAGCTTCCAGGACGATGCCGACCCGCGCGAGGTGTGTATCGCCGGCCGTATGATGGGTCGCCGCGTCATGGGTAAGGCTTCGTTTGTAGAATTGCAGGACTCCAAGGGCCGCATTCAGGTGTACATCACCCGCGACGACCTCTGCCCGGGTGAGGACAAGGAGTTATACAATACCGTATTCAAGAAGTTGCTCGACATTGGCGACTTCATCGGCATCAAGGGCTTCGTGTTCCGCACGCAGACGGGCGAAATCAGCGTCCACTGCAAGGAGCTGACGCTGTTGTCGAAGGCGCTGAAGCCCCTGCCCATCGTGAAATATAAGGATGGTGTGGCGTACGACAAGTTCGACGACCCCGAGCTGCGTTATCGTCAGCGCTATGTCGACCTCGTCGTCAACGAGGGTGTGAAAGACACCTTCCTAAAGCGTGCTACCATCATCCGCACCCTGCGTCGCATCCTGGACGATGCTGGCTATACGGAGGTTGACACCCCCATCCTGCAGAACATTGCCGGTGGTGCCTCGGCTCGTCCGTTCATCACCCATTTCAATGCTCTGAATCAGGATATGTACATGCGTATTGCCACTGAGCTTTATCTGAAACGCCTCATCGTAGGTGGCTTCGAGGGCGTTTACGAGATGGGCAAGAACTTCCGCAACGAGGGTATGGACAAAACCCACAACCCTGAGTTCACCTGTATGGAGCTCTATGTCAGCTATAAGGACCTGCTGTGGGGTATGACCTTCACAGAGAATATGTTGGAGCAGATTTGTACGGCTGTCAACGGCAAGCCTGAGGTTGAGATTGACGGCAACATCATTTCGTTCAAGGCACCGTTCCGTCGTCTGCCCATCCTCGAGGCTATTAAGGAGAAGACCGGTTTCGACTGCGACGGCAAGACGGAGGACGAGATTCGCCAGTTCTGCCTGTCGAAGGGTATGGATGTCGACGAGACCATGGGTAAGGGTAAGCTCATCGACGAACTCTTTGGTGAGTTCTGCGAGGGCTCATTCATCCAGCCTACCTTCATTACCGACTATCCTGTCGAGATGTCACCTCTTACCAAGATGCACCGTTCAAAGCCCGGTCTTACCGAGCGTTTTGAGCTGATGGTGAATGGTAAGGAGTTGGCGAATGCCTACTCTGAGCTCAACGATCCTATCGATCAGGAAGAGCGTTTCGTAGAGCAGATGAAGCTTGCTGACAAGGGCGACGACGAGGCCATGATCATCGACCACGACTTCCTGCGCGCACTACAATACGGCATGCCACCCACGTTCGGTATCGGCATCGGTATCGACCGTTTGGTCATGCTGCTCACAGGTAAGTTCACCATTGGCGAGGTCATGCTGTTCCCGCAGATGAAGCCTGAGAAGAAGATTCCTCAGTCGACTCCCGCTGAGTGGGCCGAGATTGGCGTTGCCGAGGAATGGGTTCCCGTGCTCCGCAAGGCTGGTTTCAACCTCGTCCAGAACATCGCAACTGAGAAGCCCCAGGGTCTCCAGCAGAAGATTGGCGACATCGTCAAGAAGTACAAGCTCGACCTGCAGAAACCCAGCGTCGACGAAGTCGCTGCCTGGATTGAAAAGGCGCAAGCCTAATTGTCAATTATCAATTGTCAATTACCAATTAGAAATATGTACGACTGTGGTAGAATAGCGATTATCGGCGGCGGGTCGTGGGCAACGGCGATAGCCAAGATAGTAGTGGGCAAAACTCACCACATCGGGTGGTATATGCGCCGCGACGACCGCATCGACGACTTCCGCCGGCTGGGCCACAACCCCGCCTACCTGCAGAGCGTGCGCTTCAACACCGACGAGATATTCTTCTCCAGCGACCTCAACAAGATTGCCGAGCAGTACAACACGCTGGTGTTCGTCACCCCCTCGCCCTACCTGAAGGGTCACCTGAAGAAGCTGAAGGTCCGCCTGCGCGACAAGTATGTCATCACCGCCATCAAGGGCATCGTGCCCGACGAGAACCTCGTCTGCTCCGAATTCTTCCATCAAGTCTACGACGTGCCGTACGAGAATCTGGCCTGCATCGGAGGACCCTCCCACGCTGAGGAGGTGGCGCTCGAACGCCTCTCCTACCTCACCGTGGGATGTGCTGACCGCAACAAGGCGCAGGCTTTTGCCGACATCCTCACCAGCGACTTCATCAAGACGAAGACCTCGTCCGACGTCATCGGCATCGAGTATTCCAGCGTGCTGAAGAACGTCTACGCCATTGCCGCCGGCATCTGTAACGGACTTAAGTTCGGCGACAACTTCCAGGCCGTCCTCATGGCCAATGCCGTGCAGGAGATGGCGCGGTTCCTGAAGGTCATCAACCCCATGGAGCGCAACATTGCCGACAGCGTCTACATGGGCGACCTACTGGTGACGGGCTATTCCAACTTCTCGCGCAACCGCACCTTCGGCACTATGATTGGCAAGGGCTACTCGGTGAAGAGCGCGCAGATTGAGATGGAGATGATAGCCGAGGGCTACTTCGGCACCAAGTGCATGAAGGAAATCAATCGCCACTGCCACGTCAACATGCCCATCCTCGATGCCGTCTACAACATCCTCTACGAGCGCATCAGCCCACAAATCGAAATCAAGCTCCTCACCGATTCCTTCCGATAAAAAAATGGACTGACCTGCGTCAGCCCAATAAGTCCAATAAACAATAACTACTTTCGGGCCGGCGATTGCCGGCCCGAAAGTTTATTCAGATATGGTGGTTTCGCCAGTCACTTCACAGCCCCAGGCCGCCGAAATTGTGCCAGACACCTCGGTGCCATCGGCCTTCTTCAGCTTAGCGCCCTTCACTCTGACGGTCTGTGCGCCAGCCATCGTCTGGAGGGTGATGCGCTGGAATTTCGCTCCCAACGTCGCGGCATCGAAGACGGCAGTGGTCGTCGACGAAGTTTCCGACAGCGGCACATACTGCTCCTTGTAAGTGTTGTCGTCAATCTTGTCGCCGTAGATCTTGATCTGCAACTTGTCGCCGTAGGCCTTGTCCGTCTCCACGGTGATGCTCTGGTAGTCGCTCACCTTGAAGCCGCTGTCGCTCCAGTCGCCATAGAGGAACAGCTCCGACCAGTCGTCATTGTATTTTACCACGTACTCGAAGGAGGCGACAGGGTATTTGCCCTTGTAGCTGCTGCCGTGGTAGGCCTTGGCAATGCGCTCTGCCAGGTCGGGTTGGTTAAATGCCGGCACGCTGCGATAGGCGCCGTCGGAGAGACCCATCCAGTAGTAGGTGGCGATGTCGAGCTCCTTGGCCTTCTTGATCCAATAGTCCACGAATTGAAAGAGATCGTTCTTGCGGACGTCATAGTCGGTCTTACCCGCTCCGCCATCCACATTGCTGGTTCCCCACTCACCGATGATGACCGGCACTTTCAGCCTGTCGATGAGCTTCTCCTTGATATTGTTGAAGAGCCAGTCGAGGTAGGTGATTTCCTTGCTGAAGCCATTCGAGATGTTCGGATATCCGTGTACTTCGACTATCAGGTGATTCGACACCTTGTCCGTAGGCAACTTCAACTGCTCCACGACGGTGTTTGCATATCCCCAGTTGCCGCCAGCAGAGGCAGCATAGGTGTTGACAATCAGGTTGCGGATGACGTTGTTGCCGCCAGTCTTGCGAACGGCATCCACGAAGCTCTGGGCATAGTTGTTGATGATCTCCAGCGACTTCTTGGCGTAGTCGGCATCATATGTGCCCACCGAGGTAGGATAGTTCCAGCAGCTCGTGGCGTCGAGCATCTCGTTGTAGCCCTCAAAGAGCAGGTGCTCGTCGTAGTCCTTGAAGGTCTCGGCTATCTGTTTCCAGATATACTCGAACTTCGCCTTGTTCTGCATATAGTTGGCTTCGTCGGCCTTGATCCACGACTTGAATGTACCGCCGTCAGCACCCGTGTCGTGGTGCACGTTGAGGATGCAGTACAATCCCTCGCCAATCACGTAGTCCACCACCTCCTTCACACGTTTCATCCAGGCGTCCTTGACCTTGCCCTCGGCGTCTATCTCCTGATACCATGTCACCGGCACACGGATGGCGCCGAAGCCTGCCTCCTTCATCATCGTGATGAGTTCGCGCTTCGTCACGGGCTGTCCCCAGCAGGTCTCGTGCTCGGCCGTAGTCGTCCATGTCTTCGTGGCATCGTTGGCATCGAGGGTATTACCCAGGTTCCAGCCCACGCCCATCTTCTTGACCGCAGTGGTAGCCGGCTCGAACGTGTCTTCAATCTGCTCAGGCTGCTTCTCTGTGGTGAAACTCAGCGAATAGGCTTCCGCCTTGGCACCAGAAGCGGTGACTAATCCCTCAGGAATGTTGATGGTCACCACGGTTTCATAATCATAGCATCCTACAAAAAGGCTGACCACCTTACCATTTGCCGTGGCGTCCTTCGTGACACTCCCACCAGAAACGGTAATCTTCTTACTGTTGTCGAGCGTCACCTCCTGATCGTAGGTAATCTGGACATTCACAGAGCCCACCGGGACATCCGTTGCATTGTTACTGGGCGACGTAGAGACCACCTTGGGTGCATTGGCGGCTGGTGCAGGCTCCGAATCATCACTGCTGCTACAACCGAGCAACGAAAATGATAGTGTGATGACGGAAACCGTCGTCAGCAAAACAGCAAAATACTTTTTTAAATTCATAACTTTAGATTTAGACTTGTTTTCTTAATTTCTTGCTGCAAATATAAGAACTTTCTCCGAAACTAAAAAATAAATCGCGTTTTTTTTGGTAGTTTGCGCGCTTATTCGTAACTTTTCGCCTTGCGAGAAATTACTTTCGTTCGAAAACACAAAAAAAACGTTTTTTTTTTGGTGTTTTGCTCACTTATTCGTAACTTTGTGCTCTGAAACTTAAATACTATATATATAATAAGGTATATTATGAACAACATCAAACTTGACATCACAAAGGCTGCGTGCTTCCTGGAAGCTGGCGCAGTGAAGGCTTTCGAGCCGAAAGTAAAGGACGCACAGAAGGCCCTGGAAGAGGGGAGCTGTCCTGGTAACGACTTCTTAGGTTGGTTGCACCTGCCCACAGAGATTACACCTGCATTTCTCGATGAGATTATGGCTACTGCAAAAGTGCTGCGCGACAACTGCGAGGCAGTGGTAGTAGCTGGTATCGGCGGTTCATATCTGGGTGCTCGTGCCGTCATCGAAGCACTGAGCAACTCGTTCGGGTGGCTGATTCAGGACAAGAAAAACCCCACTATCCTGTTTGCCGGCAACAATATCGGCGAGGATTACCTGTTCGAGCTGACGGAATATCTGAAGGGTAAGAAATTCGGCGTTATCAACATCTCGAAGTCTGGTACAACGACGGAAACCGCCCTGACGTTCCGCCTGCTGAAGAAGCAGTGCGAGGCCCAGCGCGGCAAGGAAGAAGCCAAGAAGGTCATCGTAGCCGTGACAGACGCCAAACGCGGTGCTGCCCGTACGTGTGCCGACAAGGAGGGTTACAAGAGCTTCATCATTCCCGACAACGTGGGCGGACGCTTCTCGGTGCTGACACCGGTAGGTCTGCTGCCCATCGCCTGCGCCGGTTTCGACATCAAGCAGTTGGTCGGCGGTGCTCAGGACATGGAGAAGGCTTGCGCTCCCAATGTTCCGTTCGAGGAGAACCCTGCCGCCCAGTATGCTGCCGTGCGTAACGCGCTGTATCAGAAGGGCAAGAAGATTGAGATCATGGTGAACTACCAGCCCAAGCTGCACTTCATGAGTGAGTGGTGGAAGCAGCTGTACGGCGAGAGCGAGGGTAAGGACAAAAAGGGTATCTTCCCCGCCAGCGTCGACTTCACCACCGACCTGCATTCGATGGGTCAGTGGATTCAGGATGGCGAGCGCACTATCTTCGAGACGGTCATCTCGATTGAGGAGCCCGAGAAGAAGCTGTTGTTCCCTGAGGACGAGGAGAATCTGGACGGTCTGAACTTCCTCGCCGGCAAGCGTGTGGACGAGGTGAACAAGATGGCCGAGCTGGGAACCCGTCTGGCTCACGTCGACGGCGGTGTACCCAACATCCGCATCAGCGTTCCTAAGCTGAACGAGTACTATATCGGACAGCTCATCTACTTCTTCGAGATTGGCTGCGGCATCAGCGGTAACGTGCTGGGCGTGAACCCGTTCAACCAGCCTGGTGTGGAGGCTTACAAGAAGAACATGTTCGCCCTGCTCGACAAGCCCGGCTACGAAGAGGACTCGAAGGCCATCAAAGCCCGCTTGGCGAATGAATAAGGCAATAGAGCAATACTTAGAAAAACACGGCTTCGGACAGTTCGGTCCGAAAGCCGTGCTTTTCGATATGGACGGCGTCATCTACGACTCGATGAAGAACCACAGCGTGTCGTGGCACGACTCGATGGCGACGTTCGGACTGGACATGCCCTACGAGGGTGCCTATCAGTACGAGGGGATGCGCGGCGTGGAAACCATCAAGACGCTGGCTCGCGCACAGTGGGGCCGTGAACTGAGGGACGAAGAGGCCAGCAAAATGTATGCCTACAAGGCCGAGGTGTTTGCCAACCAGTGCAAACTGACGCCCGCCCAGATCATGCCCGGCATCAAGACGCTGATGGAGCAAATCAAGGCCGACGGACTGAAGATTTGTGTGGTGACGGGCAGCGCACAGCACGCTCTGCTGGACAAGCTACTCGTAGATTTCGAGGGACTCTTGCGCCAGGAACTCATCGTAACGGCCTTCGACGTAACACACGGAAAGCCCAACCCAGAGCCTTATCTGATGGGAATGGAGAAATGCGGTACGGAGCCCTACGAAACCATCGTGGTGGAAAACGCACCATTGGGCGTACAAGCCGCCGTAGCAGCACGCTGCTTCACGATAGCCGTCAACACAGGGCCACTGCCCGACGAACGGCTGGCCGAGAAAGGGGCGGACATCATCTTCCCAACAATGACAGCACTGAGCGATGCGTGGGGGATGTTACACAAAGAATGGCTTTAGACACCGTCGTCGTCAGCATCGGCAGCTGACTTCTGACCCTCAACGTCAGAATTGGTATCGAGTTGGTCGTCAATCTTGACGTCGAGTTCACCCATACGCGACAAACGTATCTTCAAAGGAATGTACTCGTCGGTCTGAGGACGGCCTACGCTGGCACCGAACTCGAGCCAGTCGCCATCGGCACGGTCGAAGACAAAGCCTTCAAGAATGCCCGTTTTGCGAAAATCCTCGCCCACCAGTCTGGCAAAATCGTTCTTGACGAAACGCCGTGAGAAGAATACGGAGCCATCCTGACGGGCAACGGTCAGCTTGAACACGTTGTCGACATACTGCTGCCCCATGTCGTCTTTGACCATTGGCAACGAGTCGGCAGGCTGGCGATGGATGGTGAGCTGATAGGTCTTGCCTATCCAACTGACCTCACGCGAATCGGTATTGGCAGGCATCCGTACTGGACCGCTAGGTGCACTCTTCACCACGCGCTGGGTAATGATGGTCTCACTGTTTTTCTTGTCCTTGCAAGCTACCAGTAAGAGGGCAGCAACAGCAACGGAAAGGGCTATGACTGTTCGTTTCATTTTCATTATTTTTAGTTTATCGCCGACAAAGGTACGAAAAAAAAAGAATATCCCACCATCACGGTGGGATATTTTTTGTTATCCAATCTTTTATCCTTCCATTATACGGTTAGAATAATACCTATACTTTTCTTAAGACACTCTTGTCTATCATTTAATTAACCAATTTTCTTAGAAAGGAGGAAAATGTTACTAACTGAATCTTTCAATTCGGGTGCAAAGGTATAAAAAAAATGGGGGATGACAAAAAAAAATTGATAGAATTTTATCGTTTTGAGATTTTTTAATTATCTTTGCCCAAAATTACCGAAAAATGAAGAGAATTGTCATATTAACGCTGACACTGGCAGCCCTATTGACGGCTGGATGCAGGTCAGAAGAAGCAGAAAATCCTGTAGAAGACATTGTGACAGACACGATACCACACCTGGTCGTCCAGATTCAGAAGTGCGCCCGCCTGTACACAACGGAGTATCACATCCACAAAATAGTGACCCACAACGACGTACTGAAGCTGAAGGGCAACGTGCTGCGCAAGGATATTGACATCACACTGCCACTGGGTGAGCGAAAGATTGCCATCCCCATGGATGCCACGCTGAAGGCATACATCGACTTTTCAGACTTCACGGAAAGCAACATCGAGCGTAACGGCGACAAGATCACCATCCTGCTACCCGACCCTAAAGTAGTGATGACAAGTTCGAAAATCAACCGCGACGAGGTGAAGGAATACGTGGGACTGACACGTTCGCACTTTACCGACAAGGAGCTGTCGTCGTATGAACAGCAGGGTCGACAGGCCATTCTGAACAGTGTGCCACAACTGGACATCAAGCAGTCGGCACAGGAGAATGCCGCCCGCGTGCTGGTGCCGATGCTGACGGAGATGGGCTATCGGGAGGAGAACGTGACCATCGCCTTCCGCAAGAGTCTGGACATTATGAAACTCATCAACTCTAACCTGGAAAAGAAATGAAGATGAAATACAAGTTGGCAGGCATTGCGGTGGCCTGCGTCGTAGGCATAGCAGTAGTCTGGTGGCTGGTCAGTGGCATCAGCCAGTCGGAAGTCAGTCTGGACGTAAACCAGGAGATAGATCTGACACCGGAACAGATTACGAGTATCGAGGCCATTGGCGAATGGGAGTTTCTGGCCATTGCCAACGAGGAACTGGTGGACACTACGCGCAAGGGATTTTTCTCGAACGACCACCTGGTGCGCATCTATTACGGAACGGTGCGACTCGGCATTGACATGAAAAACGTGGAGCCGGGATGGATAGAGACAGAAGGTGACTCTATCGTCGTCACACTGCCCCAACCCGACCTATTGGACAAGCATTTCATCGATGAAGCCAAGACAAAGAGTTTCTTCGAGAGTGGGAAATGGTCGCAAAAAGATCGCGAACAGCTCTATCAGAAAGCTTACCGTCAGATGCTGGTCCACTGTCTGACACCTGAAAACCTGCGCACCGCCCGCGAAAACGGCGAGGCACAGTTTAGCCGGATGATGAAGACCATGGGCTACGAGCACGTCAGCATCCGATGGAAGTAAGAGGTGAGAGGTAAGAGGTGAGAGGTGAGAGGTGAGAGGTTAGTGGATTCCGAGGACGTAGAGCACGTTGTTTTCTACGCGGAAGCGGACATCGTAACCCTTGAATGACATACCGTATTCGCGTGTGGCATCAGCATGATAGTGCGGACGGGGGTCGAGCGACAAGAGGTCTTTCAAAACCTGTAAGTCATCAGCCTTGAACAACGCCTCGTGGTTAGGACACATCTCCACCTGCAAACGCTGCCACTGATGATTATCAGTAAAACCACCTCGCGCTTCCGGATGACTGTCGGCATAAGGCAGATAGGGTTTGACATCGAAGATGGGCGTCCCGTCCATCAAGTCGCCACCCAATACCTCAATAGCGGCCTCGTCAGCAAGAATCCGACTGATGCGCACGGAAGACAACCCTAGATTGTTTGGTCGGAACGGCGAACGCGAGGCCCATACCCCTACCCTTTCGTTGCCACCCAGCAAGGGCGGACGCACCGTCGGATGCTTTTCTGCCTCGACATTCTCAGAAAAGCCCCAGATGAGCCACAGATAGTCGAAATGTTCCATTCCCCGCAAGGCTTCAGGACGTGCATAGCGGTCGACAAACTCGATGCGACCACGTAGCTCGCTGACGATGCCACTCTGTCGCGGAACACCGAATTTTGTCGTCAGCGGAGAGCGGAAATAGGCGATAGGTTCGATAATCATGGTGCAAAGATAGAAAATAATTACCATTTTTCATCGTATAATCAAAAAAAAGTTTTAACTTTGCAGCATGGAACAAAAGAAAATAACATTTGACAGTTTCGTTCGCGGCTTTCTGGCCGTCCTTGTCGTCGTTGCCATCATCATGTTGCTGAACAGGCTCAGCGCTGTGTTGCTGCCATTCTTCCTGGCGTGGCTCATCGCTTTCCTGCTGTTCCCGCTGGTAAAGTTCTTCCAGTACAAGTGCCACATGAAATACCGCATTCTGAGCATCTTAAGTACCTTCCTCGTCATGGGGATAGTGATAACAATACTGATGTTTTTGATTGTTCCGCCATTGATTGACGAAGCCATACGCGTAAAAGAACTGGCAGTAATGTTCATCTCCTCCAACGAAAACCTGAGGAATGTGCCTGACTTGATAGAGGATTTCATACGCGAACATCTCACCAAAGAAGACATCAAGGCCCTCATCACACAAGAAGGATTTATTGATACCGTCAAGCAAAGTCTGCCGAAGATATGGAGCATCCTGGCACAGTCGCTGAACATCTTTTCGAGCATGTTCTCGATGACAATGGTCGTGCTGTACACCCTGTTCATCCTGGTCGACTACGAAGAAATATCGAAAGGCTGGGTGTCGCTACTGCCTCGGCGCTACCGTCCTTTTGCACGCCGACTGGTAGCTGACGTCGGACACGGCATGAACCTTTATTTCCGTGGACAAGCGATGGTTGCCGCTTGTGTGGGCGTGCTGTTCAGCATCGGATTTCTTATCATCAATTTCCCGTTGGCCGTCGGATTGGGACTGTTCATCGGACTGCTCAACATGGTACCATACCTGCAACTCGTAGGGTTCATACCAACCATCCTGTTGGCCGTAGTGAAAGCGGCTGACACAGGAGATAGTTTCTGGATGATCATGCTCTCGGCACTCATCGTGTTTGCCGTCGTACAGATTATCCAAGACACCATTCTGACACCGAAAATCATGGGGCACGTCACAGGGCTCAACCCGGCCATCATCCTGCTATCGCTTTCCATCTGGGGCTCACTGCTGGGCATACTGGGTATGGTCATCGCCCTGCCCATGACGACACTGTTGATTACTTATTACCAACGATACGTCATCAAGAATCAAGAAATAAAGGACAAACAATAGCATCATTATGAAAAAGACATTCATTACCCTGTTTCTGGCAAGCCTCATCATGACGTTAGGCTACGCCCAAGAGCGACAGAAGGACACCTTCAAGACCAAGTCTGGCAAGGACGTCACCTTTACGTGCATCAAGCACGCCACATTCCAGATAGAATACGACGGACGCAATTTCTATTTCGACCCCGTCACAGGGTTGAAGCCGCAGACGGACTTTACCATCATGCCTCGTGCAAACTACATCTTCATCACCCACGAACATGCCGACCACTTCGACCGCATGGCACTGACACAGCTGGTAACCACCAATACTATCGTGTTTGCCAATAACAACGTCAGCCAGCAATTCCGCAATACACGCGTATTACAGAATGGTGACAGCGTGACCATAGGCGACGACATCACACTGAAGGCCGTGCCGGCATACAACTATACGAAAGGCCGTGAGCAGTATCATCCCAAAGGCAGGGACAACGGCTATATCCTGACTATCGACGGCCTGCGCATCTACGTGGCTGGCGATACGGAGGACATCCCCGAAATGGCCGATATCCACGACATCGACATTGCCTTCCTGCCCTGCAACCAGCCCTACACGATGACGGTAGACCAGTTGGCCAAGGCAGCCAAGACCATCAAGCCCAAGGTACTGTTCCCCTACCACTACAGCGACACTCCCATCAACAAGGTGAAGCTTCTGCTGGGCGGTACAGGTATTGACGTCCGCATTCGCAACTACCAATAAAAAGAAAGAAATAAGTAATAAATCATAAAAAATTTTGCTCTTTACATATTATTATGTATCTTTGCAAAATGTAATCAATCAAAAAACAATTATGAAAGAATTTTTCAAGTACGTATTAGCAACCGTAACAGGTATCATCCTGGTAGCCATTATCATGGGCATCCTGTCGGTCATTTCACTGGTAGGACTGGCTGCATCGAGTGCCAGCACAACCAATGTAGAGGATAATTCAGTATTCGTCCTGTCGCTCTCAGGAACGTTGGACGAACGCGTTGCAGAGGATCCGCTGGCGATGGTGACTGGCGAGGTGAGCGACAACATCGGACTGGACAACCTGTTGAAAGCCATTAAGAAAGCCAAGGACAAAGAAGAAATCAAGGGTATCTACATCGAGGCAGGACTGTTCTCGTCGGACACGCCAGCCTCGACCCATGCTATCCGCGAGGCACTGCTCGACTTCAAGAAGAGCGGAAAGTGGATTGTGGCCTATGCTGACACGTACGAGCAGTCTACCTATTATATATGTAGTGTCGCCGATAAGATTTTCCTGAATCCTGATGGAATGGTCGACTGGCACGGACTGGCCTCTACGCCGTATTTCATCAAGGACCTGCTGGCGAAGTTCGGTGTGAAATACCAGCTCGTCAAGGTGGGCAAATACAAGAGTGCGCCTGAAATGATGACCGCCGACAAGATGAGCGACCCCAACCGCGAGCAGGTGACCGCCTACATGACTGGCATCTGGGAGGTCATGTTGAAGGAGGTTTCTGACAGCCGTAAGATTCCCGTAGACTCACTGAACGCCTATGCCGACCGTTTCGTGGCACTGGCCGATCAGCAAGACTACATCAAGATGAAGATGGTGGACAAGCTGATTTATACCGACGAGGTGAAGGGTGAAATCAAGAAGATGCTGAAGATTGACGAGAAGGACGATATCAAGCAGCTGACGCTGGCCGACATGGAAGGCGTGAAAGGCAAGAAACAGGAAGGCGAACAGATTGCCGTCTACTATGCCTACGGTGATATTGTTGACTCAGAGAGTGGCAGCTTGATGGATACCGGACACAGCATCGTGGCCAATACCGTCTGCAAGGACTTGGAGAAACTGACCAAGGACGACAATGTCAAGGCTGTCGTGCTGCGCGTCAATTCGCCTGGCGGTTCAGCATACGCCTCAGAGCAAATCTGGCGTGCTGTCACCAACCTCAAGGCCAAGAAGCCCGTCGTAGTCTCCATGGGTGGCTATGCTGCATCGGGCGGCTACTATATCAGCTGTGCTGCTAACTATATCGTTTCTGAACCTACCACCATCACAGGCAGTATCGGCATCTTCGGCATGTTCCCCGACTTCAGCGGACTGCTCACCGAGAAGCTGGGCGTGAAGTTCGACGAGGTGAAGACCAACAAGCACGCTGCCTTTGGCACAATGGCACGTCCGTTCAATGCCGAGGAGCTGGCCATGCTCGACCAGTATATCGGTCGTGGCTACGAACTGTTCCGTAAGCGTGTTGCCGACGGACGCCAACAGTCTATAGATCAGGTTGAGGAAATCGCCCAGGGGCGCGTATGGCTGGGTAACGATGCCCTGAAAATCAAGCTCGTCGACGAAATCGGCGGTCTGGATAAAGCCATCGAGAAAGCTGCTAAACTGGCCAAGCTGAGCGAATATCACGCCACCAGTTATCCCGAGGAGAAGAGCTGGTGGAGCAGTCTGCTCGACCAAGCCACGTCCAAGGGCAACTATCTGGACGAGCAGCTGCAGGCCACGCTGGGCGAATACTATGAGCCGTTCAAGTTCGTCAAGAACCTGAACCACCAGAGTGCCATTCAGGCCCGCCTGCCCTATTACGTGAATATCAAATAATTCGGAATAAGCGTGGAGGGTGATTTCATCAAAATCAACAAGTGGCTGCTTCCGCTGAGCTGGTGCTACGGACTGGTCGTCAAGCTGCGCAACTTCCTGTTTGAGACGGGGGCGCTGAAGTCGCGGTCGTTCACAGTACCTGTCATAGCGGTGGGCAACATCACTGTTGGCGGAACAGGCAAGACCCCTCATGTGGAGTATCTGGTCGATTTGCTGAAAAACCAGTTCAACGTCGCCGTGCTGAGTCGAGGCTACAAGCGAAAGAGCAAGGGATTCATCATTGCCCAACAAGACACCCCCGTGCATGAGATTGGTGACGAACCCTACCAGATGAAGCAGAAATTCCCGTCAGTAACGATTGCCGTCGACAAAAAACGCTGTCACGGCATTGACATGCTGATGGACAACGACAGCAAGTTGGATGTCGTATTGCTCGACGATGCCTTCCAGCACCGTTACGTCAAGCCTGGCGTCAACATCCTGCTGGTAGACTATCACCGGCTGATCATCTACGACACGCTCTTGCCTGCCGGTCGCCTGCGTGAGTCCCTCGACGGAAAAGACCGTGCCGACATCGTCATCGTGACGAAATGTCCCAAGGAACTGAAACCCATGGAGTATCGCGTCATTACCAAGGCCATGCATCTCTACCCCTACCAGCGGCTCTATTTCTCCACACTCGAATACGATGCTCTCAAGCCAGTATTCACGAAAGAGCACGGAATGAAAGCCTTGAGCGACATGAAGGAGTATCATACGCTCCTGCTGACAGGCATCGGGTCACCCAAGCAACTCGAACACGACCTGTCACCTGTCATTGCCGACATAACACCAATGACCTTCAGCGACCATCATCAGTTCCGCAAGAAGGACGTCGCGCTCATCAACGAAACCTTCGAAGCCATGCCCTCACCGAAGTGCATCATCACAACCGAGAAGGACGTCACCCGTCTGAAATGTGCTGACGGATTGAGCGACGAAGTAAGAAAGAATATTTATATGTTACCTGTCCGCATTGTCTTCATGCAGGATCAGGAACAGACGTTTAACCAACAAATTATAGGCTATGTACGAAAAAATTCAAGAAACAGCATCCTGGCTAAAGGCAAGGGTGAAAACAAATCCGACGACAGCGATTATTCTGGGAACAGGCCTCGGACAATTAGCTTCCGAAATAACTGACAAGCTGGAGTTTCCCTATGGCGACATCCCCAACTTCCCTGTGTCTACCGTAGAAGGCCACAGCGGCAAGCTCATCTTCGGCAAGCTCGGTGGCGTCGACATCATGGCCATGCAGGGCCGCTTCCACTATTACGAGGGTTATAGCATGAAGGAAGTGACGTTCCCCGTCCGCGTCATGTACGAACTGGGCATCAAGACGCTCTTCGTATCGAATGCTGCCGGTGGCATGAACCCCGCCTTCAAGATTGGCGACCTGATGGTTATCACCGACCATATCAACTTCTTCCCGGAACATCCCCTGCGCGGCAAGAACTTCCCCACAGGCCCACGATTCCCTGACATGCACGAGACCTACGACCACAATCTCATCAATCTGGCCACACAGATTGCCAAGGAGAAGAAGATTCGTCTGGTCTATGGCGTGTATCTCGGCACCACAGGTCCTACCTTCGAGACACCTGCAGAATATAAGATGTATCGCACACTGGGTGGCGACACCGTTGGCATGTCTACCGTGCCTGAGGTTATCGTTGCCCACCATTGCGGCATCCGCACCTTCGGCATCAGTGTTGTCACCGACCTGGGTGGCTTCGACAATCCCGTCGAGGTCAGCCATGAGGAGGTACAGGAAGCAGCCGACAAGGCCCAGCCCATCATGACCGAGATCATGCGCGAGATGATTGTCCGTTCCGAGGGCGTCAAGAGCTCCAAAAAAGAAAAACGCAATCAAGAACACCCAACAGAGGAATGGAGATCCAAAAAGTAGGAGAATTTGGTTTGATAGACCGATTGACAAAGGATATCAAGCCCCAGAATACATCAACAAAGTACGGCGTAGGCGACGACTGCGCCGTACTTCACTACCCCGACTCGGAAGTGCTCGTCACGACGGACATGCTCATGGAGGGCGTACATTTTGACCTCACGTATATCGACCTGCAACATCTGGGCTACAAGTCGGCAATGGTCAACATCAGCGACATCTTCGCCATGAACGGCACCCCGCGGCAGATGACCGTCTCGCTAGCCATCAGCAAGCACTTCACCGTCGAGGACATCGAGCTGTTCTACTCAGGACTGCGCATGGCCTGCGACAAGTGGGGCGTCGACATCGTCGGAGGCGACACCACATCCAGCTACACCGGACTGGCCATCAGCATCACCTGCATTGGCGAAGCCCACAAGGAGGACATCGTCTATCGCAACGGAGCCCGCGAGACCGACCTCGTTTGCGTCTCCGGCGACCTCGGTGCCGCCTACATGGGCCTCCAGCTCCTCGAGCGCGAAAAGGCAGTCTACTACCAGCAGTACAACGAGTTGCAAAAGAAGATTGCGGAGGCGAAAGCCAATGGCGACAGCCAAAAACTTTCAACTCTCAACTCTCAACTCTCAACTTTAGCTACGCCTGACTTCGCCGGCAAGGAATACCTCCTCCAGCGCCAGCTGAAGACCGAGGCCCGCGGCGACATCATCCAACGCCTGCGCGAGGCCGGCATCCGTCCTACCGCCATGATGGACATCAGCGACGGACTCTCCTCCGAACTCATGCACATCTGCAAGCAGAGCCATGTAGGCTGCCGCATCTTCGAGAAGCAAATCCCCATCGACTACCAGACGGCGGTGATGGCCGAGGAACTGAACATGAACGTCACCACCTGCGCCCTGAATGGCGGCGAGGACTACGAGCTGCTGTTCACCGTCCCCATTGGCGACCACGAGAAGATACAGGAAATCGATGATGTGAAGCTCATCGGACACATCACCCACGAGAGTCTCGGACAGGTGCTCGTCACCCGCGACGACCAGGAATTTGAGCTCAAAGCGCAGGGTTGGAACCCACTGCAATAAGGGAAAACGCGTAAAAACGGCCACTTTTCAAAAAAAATCAAGGAAAAGTTTGGCTGATTCATTTTTTCTTTGTACCTTTGCACCCGCAAATGAACAAAAGCGTTCTTTTACAACATGTTGGTGCCTTAGCTCAGTTGGTAGAGCATCGGACTGAAAATCCGTGTGTCCCCGGTTCGATTCCTGGAGGTACCACTTTCCTCCTTTCATTATGAACCCCTGACTTAGAGTTTTCTCTAGCAGGGGTTTTTCACTTTCAGAGGTGAGAGGTCAGAGGTGAGAGGTAAGAGAAATGTATAAAACTATAATATAGTAATATGGGAATAGTAATAGGAATTGACGTGGGTATATCGACCACAAAGATTGTCGGACTGCGCGAGGGACGCGTAATCTCCCCCATTCGTATCACCGCCGCCGACCAGGTGACATCACTCTATGGCGCCTTCGGCAAGTATCTGCACGACAACAAGATTGAACTCAAGGACGTCGAGCAAGTCATGCTCACGGGCGTCGGTGCAGCCTATATCGACGAACCCGTCTATGGCATTCCCACCCAGAAGGTCGACGAATTCATAGCCGACGGACTGGGAGCGCGCTTCGAGAGCGGACTGTCCAAAGCCATCGTCGTGTCAATGGGCACCGGCACCAGCTTCGTCCAGTGCTGCGGCGACAGCATCAAGCACATCGGCGGCATCGGCATTGGCGGAGGAACGCTACAGGGTCTGAGCCGCGTCATGCTCAACACCCGCGACCCCAAGCAGATTCAGAGTTTGGCCATGCAGGGTAACATCCACAACATCAACCTGCTCATTGGCGACATCTCCACACACCCATTGCCCGGACTGCCCATGGACGCCACAGCCTCGCTGTTCTCCAAGGCCCAGTACGACGCCCCCAAGGAAGACGTGGCCCTCGGCATCATCGTCATGGTACTGCAGACCATCGGCTCCGCTGCCATCCTGTCGTCGCTCAATTCCGGCATCAAGGACTTTGTCCTCATCGGCAACCTCACCCTCCTGCCCCAGTGCAAGGACATCTACCCTATGTTGGAAAAGCTCTATGGCGTTCATTTCCACATCCCCAAATACGCCGAGTTCTGCACCGCCATCGGTGCCGCCCTGAACTATAAAAATATGGCATGATGAAGAAACCCGAATGGCTTGAAAAAGAACAGCTATACAAAATACTGTTTGAGTCGGACACGCCTCGTGGACGCGCCTTCGATATGGTCTTGATGGTAGTCATCTCACTCAGCATTCTCATCTCCTTTATCGAGACCATTCCATCGCTGGCCCATACTTTCCGGCTCTTGCTGGAGATATCGGAATACCTGCTTACTTTCTTCTTTACCCTCGAGTACATTGCCCGCGTCTACTGCTCACCACGCCCCAAGGACTATGTGCTGAGCTTCTTTGGCGTCATAGACCTCTTGTCCACATTGCCGCCATATCTTTCCTATTTCCTGCCTAACGCACGCTACATGATCCTGTTCCGTACGTTCCGCTTCATCCGCATCTTCCGCATTTTCAAGCTGTTCTCATTGATCAACGAGGGGTACATGCTGATGAACTCGCTCAAGAAGAGTCTCAACAAGATATCAGTCTATTTCCTGTTTGTACTCATACTCGTCACCTGTCTGGGAACGCTGATGTATATGGTTGAGAGCGGCCATCCTGACACGAAATTCACCGATTTGGCGACGTCCGTCTATTGGGCTATCGTCACGATGACCACCGTCGGCTATGGCGACATCACGCCAGTAACCCCCATAGGGCGCTTGCTTTCGGCATTCATCATGCTCCTTGGCTACACCATCATTGCCGTTCCTACTGGCATTGTCACAGCCAACATCATCGATGAGTCGAGGGAAAAACCGAAGGACGGCCGTTGTCCGCGATGTGGCGAGGAGGTCCGTGATAACGACCGTTACTGCTCTCACTGCGGCGAAAAACTATAATGCCTTGATAAGTGTTGTCCTGTAACCTTTGCTTCATTCAGATAGTTTCTATGGCATATTGAGACTATCCGAACGACTCATTCAGATAATTCCTATACCCCCTAAGGGATTATCTGAATGACTTGAAGAGACTATCTGAATAACTCATTAAGAGGATGGCAAGAGACTGGTTATCGTTTTTACGCCTTGCGGTGCTTGTCGAGCTTGTGGAGGAAGTAGTTGAAGGCTTCCAGGCCGACGAGGACCATGACGGTGGCAGCGGTGGCCAAGACGTACATGCCGCCTCCGCAGGCCAGACCGATGGCTGCTGCGACCCAGAGACCGGCGGCGGTGGTGAGTCCGCTGACCATGTTCTCCTGCTTACGGAAGATGATGGTTCCGGCACCGATGAAACCGATGCCGCTGACAACCTGAGCTGCCACACGCGACACGTCCCAGCGCGATGTCATGCCGTCCATGGGGACGTCGGCAAAGCCGTATGCCGAGACAATCATAAACAATGCCGAGCCCATTGCCACGAGGAAATGGGTGCGGAAACCGGCCTCCTTGGCCCTGTATTCACGCTCCAGCCCGATGAGTGCTCCGAGGATGGCAGCAATGAATAATCGTAGAATTAATTCGTACTCCATAGTTAAATGTTGTTTATTTTGGCTGCAAATGTACAAAAAAAAACGTATCTTTGCAAAAGTTATAACCAAAAACATTGAAATTATGGCGAATTTACTCCTTTTTGGATTAGGCTTGCAAGAGATTGTAGTCATTGCGCTGATTGTGTTGTTGCTGTTCGGAGGCAAGAAGATTCCCGAGCTCATGAAAGGTCTGGGCAAGGGTGTGAAGAGCTTCAAGGACGGCATGAAAGAAATAGACACAGACGACAAAGAAGTGAAGAGTGAAGAGTGAAGAATTGGCTGCCGCGCAGATGAACAATCAGGAGCCGATGACGTTCTGGGACCATCTGGACGTGTTGCGCTCGTCGCTCATCAGGATGGGGGTGGCGGTGGTGGCATTCGCCGTCGTGGCCTTCGTGATGAAGGAGACGTTGTTCAGCGTGGTGCTGGCTCCGCGAAGTAGCGACTTCGTGACCTACCGCCTGCTGGGTGTCGACGCGTTCTCGCTGCACCTGATGAACACGGGACTGACGGAGCAGTTTATGATTCACATGCGGACGGCCCTGTATGCAGGACTGTTGCTGGCTTCACCTTATATATTATATGAGCTGTTCCGCTTTGTGTCGCCAGGGCTCTACAGACACGAGCGCCGCTATGCGGTATGGATCGTGGGGGCGGCATACGTGATGTTCCTCGTGGGCACACTGGTGAACTACTTCGTGGTATTCCCGCTGACGGTGCGATTCTTAGGTACCTACCAGGTGTCTCCCGACGTGGCGAACATGCTGACGATACAGTCGTACGTCGACACGCTGCTGGGCATGAGCCTGGTGATGGGCGTGGTATTCGAACTGCCTGTGGTCTGTGCCTTGCTGGGACGCATGGGACTGATCACCCCGGGACTGATGACCGGCTATCGTCGTCACGCCATCGTAGCCATCCTCGTCGTAGCGGCCATCATCACGCCGACCACCGACGTGTTTACGCTGTTCGTCGTGTCACTGCCCATCTACCTGCTTTATGAAGTAAGCACGGTGATAGTGCGATGGACGCAGGACAGTTGAAAGTTGAAAGGTGAAAGTTGAAAGTTAGAAATAAACAATACAGACTTTATGCTAAGAACGATTCGAATTACACTGGCCACCGTAATGTTTATCGGCATTACGTGGTTGTTTCTGGACTTTACCGGAACAGCCCACCATTGGTTCTCGTGGATGCCTAAGTTGCAAGCCCTCGAGGCCGTATTGGCACTGAACTTCTTCGTCGTTGCCTTCCTGGTAGTGCTGACACTTGTCTGCGGACGCATCTATTGCTCCATCATCTGTCCGCTGGGCATCATGCAGGACATCTTCGGGTGGCTGGGCAAGAAGCAGAAGAAGAACCGCTACACCTATTCCAAGGAAGTGCGGTGGCTGCGCTATCCCGTGCTCGTGCTGTTCATCATTGCCTTACTCGCTGGCATCGGCACACTATTCCAGCTGCTGGCGCCCTACTCTACCTTCGGACTCATCGTCACCAACGTGCTGCAGCCCGTCTATCAGGCCGGCAACAACGTGCTGGCAGCTATTGCCGAATACTACGACAGCTATGCCTTCTACCACACCAACGTGTGGCTGCGCGCACTGCCATCGCTCATCATCAGCATCGTCGCGCTGATTATCCTGGCTGTGCTCGCCTGGCGCAATGGCCGTACGTACTGCAACACCATTTGTCCCGTAGGCACCGTGCTGTCGTTTCTGAGCCGTTTCTCGTGGCTGAAGATTCATTTCGACACAGAGAAGTGCCGCAACTGTTCGCTCTGCTCGAAGAACTGCAAAGCGGCCTGCATCGACTACAAGACGCACACGGTCGACTATAGCCGTTGTGTGGTCTGTGGCAATTGCATTGAGAGCTGTAAGTTCGGAGCGCTGAGTTATTCTAGAGATTCTAGATATTCTAGAGGATCTAGAGATACTAGAGATGCTGGTCCTGAGAGCGATGGACGGCGGGCGTTTATGATTTCTTCGGGGCTGTTGGCTACTGCCGCGTTGGCCCAGCAGAAGGATAAGATTATGGATGGCGGTCTGGCTGAGATAGAAGATAAGGTTGCCCCTGAACGTCAGACGCCCATCACACCGCCGGGGTCGGGTTCGAGAAAGCATTTCGAGCAACACTGCACGGGATGCCAGCTGTGTATCTCGGAGTGTCCCAACGAAGTGCTGCGGCCTACTGACGACCTGTGGCACCTGATGATGCCTACAATGTCGTACGAGCGCGGCTATTGTCGCCCTGAGTGCAACCGCTGTTCGGAGGTTTGTCCCGCAGGCGCCATCAAGCCCTTGGCGCATGAACTGAAGGCATCCACGCAGATAGGTCACGCCGTGTTCATCAAGAAGAACTGTGTGGCCATCAACGACGGCGTGGAGTGTGGCAACTGTGCACGCCACTGTCCGGTGGGTGCCATCGAGATGGTTGCCAGCAATCCTGACGACGAGGAGTCTCCCTACATCCCTGCCGTCAACGAAGCCCGCTGCATTGGCTGCGGAGCCTGCGAATATCTGTGTCCTGCGCGTCCCTTCTCGGCCATCTACGTCGAAGGGCACGAACAGCATAAGGAGGTTTAATTTTTCGGAATAACGGAATAACGGAATTACGAAAACAAAAACGAAAACGAAAAAGCAAACAACAATGAAAAAAGATATATCACGACGCTCGTTTCTGAAGCTTTTTGGCGGCGGTGCCGTTACCACTGCTGCCGTGCTGGCAGGCTGCAAATCGAAAAACGACATCAAGGCCGTCGAGGAATACAAGCAACAGGTGGAGCCCCCCGTGGGCAAGATGACCTATCGTACGAACCCCTTCAATGGCGACAAGGTGTCGCTCTTGGGCTATGGCATGATGCGCCTGCCGTCGAAGACCGAGAACCAGGACGACTACGACCAGGACATGATCAACCGTCAGATAGACTATGCCATCGAACATGGCGTCAACTACTTCGACACGAGTCCCGTCTACTGTCAAGGCAAGTCGGAAGCCTGCACAGGCATCGCACTGAGTCGCCACAAGCGCTCTGAGTATTTCATCGCTACCAAACTGTCGAACTTCAACCCCGCCCTGCAGACTCACGAGGCCAGTGTGGAGATGTACCAGAACTCGATGAAACAGTTGCAGGTGGACTACATCGACTACTACCTGCTGCATGCCGTGGGTGGCGGCATGAACGAGTTCAACAGCCGCTACGTCGACAATGGCATGATGGACTTCCTGCTAAAAGAACGCGAGGCAGGACGCATCCGCAACCTCGGATTCTCGTTCCACGGCCATCAGGAAGTGTTCGACGAGATATTGGCCATGCACGACAAGTATCACTGGGACTTTGTGCAGATTGAGCTGAACTACCTGGACTGGGACTTTGCCAACGAAATCAGCAAGAATAATGTCGATGCGCATTATCTCTACGACGAGCTCCACAAGATGGGCATCCCTGCCGTCATCATGGAACCGCTGTTGGGCGGACGACTGAACAACCTGCCGCAGTATCTGGTTGCAGAGCTGAAACAACGCAACCCAGAACGCAGCGTCGCCTCGTGGGCCTTCCGTTATGCTGGAACTCCCGAAGGCGTTCTTACCGTACTTTCAGGTATGACGTATATGGAGCATTTGAAGGACAACCTGCTCAGCTACTGTCCGCTGGTTCCGCTGACGCAGACCGAACAGAAATACCTGGACGAACAGGTGGCTGAAAGTATCGTCGGACTGGAAAACATCCCCTGCAACGACTGCAAATACTGTATGCCATGCCCTTACGGCATCGACATTCCAGCCATCTTCGTCCACTATAACAAATGCAAGAACGACGGCACACTGCCTCGCCTGAAGATGGATGCTGAATACCACAAGCTGCGTCGCAACTACCTCATCGGGCTCGACCGTGCAGTGCCCCGCCTGCGTCAGGCTGACCATTGCATAGGCTGTGGGCAATGCGAACCGCACTGCCCACAGAGTATCAAGATTCCTCGTGAATTGCTGAAAATCAGTCAGTTTGTGGAGGACCTCAAGCAAAACAAGGTCGAAAAAGCCGAAAAGGGCGAGAAGGCTTAGAAGCCTCCACCGCCACCAAAGCCACCGCCTCCTCCGAAGCCGCCGCCGCCGAAGTCAGGGAACGAGGGGGCGGGTTCTTTACCAATCTTAAAGAGCAGTTTGACGAGTGCACGACGACGCTGCGACCACGTAGGATAGTCGTCAGCACGCAGCACACGCGGCTGCATGCCTGGCATCTGCATTCCCCCACCCTGCTGCATGAAGTCCATCGAACTGGTGGTAATGACGCAGGTCTTGGTCTTGCCGTCAGCCATCATCTTATCGGCAATGGCATCGGCACCACCCTCCTTAAACCAGCTCTCCATCGTGTCGTTGGCACCAGGGACAAGCTGAATGAAGACAGGCATTGCGAACTGACCGCTATTCATAGACGCCATATACCAAGCCTCCTCACGCTCTACGTCGTAGCCAGTACGTCCGTGGGGAATATCACCCTGCGCAGCAAAGCTGAATGGTCCGAAGGGGCTGTCGGCCACGCTGTATTTGAATCCGTGGTTGCTTGACAGATACATGTTGTTGGGATCAGCCACAGGTGTACCATCCACAATGAAGCAGTACTTGAAGGTCTCAGTGGCGAAATCGTTCATCTGCACGCTCCATACGCCAGCGGTATCTTTTTCCATAGGCAGCACCTCAGGCAGAATCTCGCACTCCAGCTCCACCTTCTGGGCATCGGGAGCCTTGAAGCGGAACGTGATGCTCTCCTCAGTATATTCAGGCGAGATGATGGGTTTGGGGAACAAACGAGCCATCACGCCGGGAGTAAACTGCTGTTCCTTGCCTGTTGCAGCAGGAGCAGGCTTTCCGTCCTTCATAGCAGCCTCAGCAGCCTTCTTGTTGAAGAGCAGGGGCAGGGTCTTTGCCAGGAAGTACTTGGCATTCATCCATGTGTGGCCGAACTTGTCGCAGGTAAACTCCTTGACGTTATGGATGCCTTTTTTGTCGAGGAACTCCATATAGTCGCGGGCATTGCCGTAGAGGAAGTCATCAGTGCCCACACCCAGCCAGAACAGGCGGATTTTCTTGTTCGTATCGTCGGCATTGTCGTAGACGTTGGGGATGTCCGTCGACGTAAACGAGCTGTACGAGCAGAGGTAGGCGAATTTGTCGAGGTTCGTCAGACCATTGTACAGGGCCTGATTGCCACCACGCGAGAAACCGCCGATAGCCCTGTGGTCGGCATTGTTCACCGTGCGGTAGTTCTTTTCGATGTAGGGCATCAGGTCGTTGATGAGGTCCTTGCTGAACACGTCGCCGCCAAAGCTTACCTGAGGCTGACCATTTGCTGCTTGCGACTTTCCAGCAAGCAACTTCGACGGATTGCCATATGGCAGCACGACAATCATCTCCTTGGCTTTCTTGTCGGCCAGCAGATTGTCGAGGATATAGTTCACACGACCCACCTTATAATATACCTCCTCGGTATCCGTCGTGCCACTGATGAGGTAGAACACGGGATACTTCTTCTGGAAGTCCTGCATATACGTCGGAGGCAGATAGACGACGGCCTGATTGGTAGCGCCGAGACTCTTGGAGTAGTAGTGGATATACTCCAGACGTCCGTGAGGCACATCCTTGATGTCGTGAGGCAGCGTGCCGTTGCCAGGAATCTCCAGCAGACTGTTCTTAAAGCCCTCGTTGGGGAAGTACTGGTCGTTCTCAGGGTCCATCATGCTCACGCCGTCGACGATGAAGCAGTAGGGATACATGTCAGGGGCAGCAGGTCCCAGCGTCGCAGTCCACATGCCCGTCTCAGCGTCGCGGGTCATGGGGTTACGTCCTGCAAACTGCACGTCGACCTGCACGTTCTTGGCCTGGTCGTTCTTGTAGAAGAAAGTCACTGTACCATCCTGATTGCAACGGATGGATTTCGGAGTCTGCTGCTGAGCCCAGCAACAAACGCTTGCCAACACAGCAAGAGCTGTCAATAATAAGTTACGTTTCATGATGCGTTAATGTTTATGTTATTAGTTAAAAATGAACGAATAGAACAGGCTACGACATAGGCCGTAGTCCATGCAGCCTGGAAGTTAAAGCCTCCCGTGACACCGTCGATGTCGAGCACCTCGCCAGCAAAGTACAGGTGAGGAACGTGACGACTCTCAAGGGTAGTGGGATTCACAGCCTTCAACGAAACGCCCCCACAGGTGACGAACTCGTCCTTGAAGGCCGCACGTCCGACTATCTGATAACTGTCGTTCGTCAGGACATTGACCAAGCGGTTGACGTCTTTCTTGTTCAGCTCCTGACAACGGATGGCAGCGCGTGTGGTGAGCGCCTTGTCCACCAAGTAGTTCCACAGGCGCTGTTGCAGGCCGAAGGGATTGTAGGTAGCCAACAGTTTCTGGGACTGACGGGCGGCCAGTTCGTAGAGAGCAGCCTGCACCTCTGCCTCGTTCTGCTGCGTCCAGTTGATGCTTAGCGGAGCCTGATAGTTGTTGTCGGCCAGAAGGCGAGCGGCATAGCTGGAGAGTCGCAGGATGGCTGGTCCGCTCATGCCCCAATGGGTGATGAGCAGCGGACCGTCAGCACGCAATTTAGTTCCTGGAATATGGGCTGTGACGTCGCTGACCACCAACCCTTGCATATCGTGTAGGCGAGCGTCGTCAATGGAGAATGTAAACAACGACGGCACTGGAGGTTCCAACTCATGTCCCAAGTCAGCCAGCCAGCGCAGTCCCTCGCCCTTGGGTGAACCGCCTGTAGTGACGGCCACGAAGTTGTAGTCGCTCACAGCATCTAATGACTGGACTTTCTCGCCCGTAAGGATTTCAACATGGTGGCGACGGGCAAGGGACAGGAAACAATCGATGATGGCGCGCGAGTCCTGCGCCTGCGGAAACACACATTCGTCGTCCTGCGTCACCAACGCTACCCCACGGTGCTCGAACCATTGATAGGCATCCTCATAGTCAAACACGTTGAACAGTCGTTTCATCAGTCGGTGACCACGGGGATAGACCTGCGAGAGGTCGCTGACACGCGCAAACGAATTGGTGCAGTTGCAGCGTCCGCCACCACTGATTTCCACCTTGGACAACACGCGGTGACTACGCTCGAAGATGGTAACATCCATCTCGGGCATCATCTCTTTCAGGTTGACAGCCAGGAAGAATCCTGCCGCTCCTCCGCCTATGATTGCCGTCCGCATAGTTATCGATAGTGTCAATTTCTTGGCAAAGTTACAATTTTTTTCTCATTCGGCAATCAAAATTCCCAAAATATTCGTACCTTTGCCGTCTCAAAAGTAAGAAACAAGATGAAAAAGTTTAATTCGAGCGTCTATTTATACGTTGCCATAGCAGGTTTGCTGATCATCGCAGGACTGGTGGGATTCCATCTGCTGGCTCCTGTTTCGAAAGGCGAAGAGACGGTGTACGTCTATATTGACGACGACGACACCATGGACTCCGTGCTCGTCAAACTGAAGCCACTGACAGCATCTGCAGGTATGACGGCACTTTCGACCATCATACGCCACAGCGACTATGGTGAGCACATCCGTACTGGAAAATATGCCATTCAGCCTGGCGACGGACCATTCACCTTGTTCCGTCGTCTGAAAAACGGCCAGCAGACGTCGTTCAACCTCGTTATCCCCGAGGCACGCACGATGGAACGTCTGGCAGCTATCCTGGGACAGAAGCTGATGATTGACTCTGCCACTATTGCCGACGCCCTGCTCAGCGAGGAGAAATGCCGGCAATACGGCTATGACACGACGACCATCGCCGCCATGTTCGTTCCCAACACCTACGACGTCTATTGGAACATGAGCGTCGACAAACTGTTGGAGCGTATGCAGAAGGAAAACGAGCATTTCTGGCAGGGCGAGCGTGACGCCAAGGCTGCCAAAATGCAGCTGACACCTATTGAGGTCTGCACGCTGGCCAGCATCATCGATGAGGAAACATCGAACAATAACGAGAAGCCCATGATAGCCGGCATGTATCTGAATCGTCTGAAAGCGAACATGCCCCTGCAGGCCGATCCTACCATCAAGTTTGCGCTGAAGCAGTTCGACCTGAAGCGCATCTGGCAGAAACTGCTCCGCATCGATTCGCCTTACAACACCTACATGAATGAAGGTCTGCCCCCTGGTCCCATCAAGATTGCCAGTATCAAGGGCATCGACGCTGTGCTCAATGCCGCCAGCCACGACTACCTCTACATGTGTGCCAAGGAGGATTTTTCGGGCACCCATAATTTCGCCACGACTTATCAGGAACATCTGAAGAATGCTGCCCGCTATACCAAGGCTCTCAATGAACGTGGAATTAAGTAGTTAACAAATCATAAAGTTCAAAGTACAAGGTTCAAAGTTCAAAGAATATAAGTACCTTTGCAGCAAATTACACATTAATATATTATGGAAGAGAAAATCATAACCGACGGCGAGGAAAAGAAAAGCCTCAGCTTTGTAGAACAGTTTGTAAAGGAAGACCTGGAAGCAGGTAAGAATGGTGGACGCATTCAGACGCGTTTCCCACCAGAGCCCAACGGCTATATACACATCGGACACGCTAAGGCCATCTGCATGGACTTTGGTGTAGCCGAGGAGTTCGGCGGCATCTGCAACCTGCGTTTCGACGATACCAACCCCACGAAGGAGAATACGGAATACGTGGAGAACATCATGAGCGACATCAAGTGGCTCGGATTCCACTGGGAGAACGTGTTCTACGCCTCCGACTATTTCGAGAAGCTGTGGGATTTTGCCGTATGGCTCATCAAGAAGGGCCTGGCGTATGTCGACGAGCAGACCTCTGAGCAGATTGCTGAGCAGAAGGGTACACCTACACAAGCTGGCCGTCCCAGTCCTTTCCGCGATCGTCCCATCGAGGAGAACCTGCGCCTGTTCGAGCAGATGAACACCGCTGAAGCCGTCGAGGGTTCAATGGTGCTGCGTGCGAAGCTGGATATGGCCAACCCCAACATGCACTTCCGTGACCCCATCATCTACCGTATCATTCAGATTCCTCACCACCGCACAGGTACGAAATGGCACGCTTATCCCATGTATGACTTTGCCCACGGACAGAGTGACTATTTCGAGGGTGTCACCCACTCTATCTGTACACTGGAGTTCGTGCCTCACCGTCCGCTCTACGACAAGTTCGTCGACCTGTTGCGTGAATATATCAAAGAGCAGACAGATACCACAGGTTTCAATCCCGACATTCTGAACAAATACGACGGCACACGTCAGATTGAGTTCAACCGTCTGAACCTCACCTATACCGTCATGTCGAAGCGTAAGCTGAAGGCACTGGTGGACGAGAAGCTGGTGAATGGCTGGGACGATCCCCGTATGCCGACTGTTTGCGGCATGCGTCGTCGTGGCTACTCGTCGCAGAGTGTCCGTAACTTCATCGACTCGATTGGTTACACCAAGTTCGACGCCCTCAACGACTACGCCCTCCTGGAGGCCAGCGTTCGTGACGACCTGAACAAGAAGGCTACGCGTGTCTCTGCTGTGCTCGACCCCGTAAAGCTCATTCTCACCAACTATCCTGAGGGTAAGACCGAGGAAATGGAGGCCGTGAACAATCCTGAGAACGAGGCTGATGGCACTCACAAGATTACCTTTAGCCGTGAGCTATGGATTGAGCGCGACGACTTCATGGAGGTGGCAGAGAAGAAGTTCCAGCGTCTGGCTCCTGGCAAGGAGGTGCGTCTGAAGAATGCCTACATCATCAAGTGCGACGAGGAACATCCCTGCGACAAGGATGCCAATGGCAACGTGACCACCATCTATGCCACCTACGACCCTGAGACGCGTAGCGGACAGCCTGGTGCCGATCGTAAGATTAAGGGAAAGACCCTGCACTGGGTGAACTGTCAGGATGCCATCAAAGCTGAGGTGCGTCTCTACGACCGTCTGTTTGCCATCGAGAATCCTGGTGCCGACGAGCGCGACTTCCGCGAACTGCTCAACCCGCAGTCCCTCACTGTGCTCAACAATTCGGTTGTTGAGCCTTACCTCAAGGAGAAGAAGCCCGGCGATTTCCTCCAGTTCCAGCGCATCGGATATTTCACGCCCGATCTCGACTCTACTCCCGACCATCTGGTCTTCAATAAGACCGTCGGCCTCAAAGACACTTGGAAACGGTGAAAATAGACGAGGAGTATTTTAACAGCGAGGAATTCCAGGAAATACTGGAAAACTACAAAGCATCCATAAATGTGGGCAGCAACCCGTTTATGGATGCTGACGACTTAGTAGACCTCGCCGACTACTACTCCTGGCAGGGCGACGATGAACAGGCCGAACGGGCCATCGACTACGCCCTCGAACTCTATCCTAATTCCACACTGCCCAACGTCTTCAAGGCCCGCAAGGCCTTGGCTGAGGAGGATTACGCCCAGGCGGAATTCTATGCTGGCGAAATTGAGAACCACGACGACCCAGACTACCACTACCTGCTGGCGGAAATCATGATTGCCGAGGGTGACATCGAGAAAGCCGACGAGTATCTGCACGCGTATGGCAAACAGGTAGGACCCGACGAATATGAGGACTATGTGCGCGACTGCGCCAACCTCTACATCGACTACGACGAGAGCGAGAAGGCCTACGAATGGATGATGCGTTCACGAGGCGACGATAGCGACGACTTCAAGGAACTCATGGCTCGTGCCCTCTTCGGAATCGGTAAGTACAAGGACTCTGAACGCATCTTCAATGAACTCATCGACCATCACCCCTACTCCAAGCAATACTGGAATGCGCTGGCCTCAGCACAGCTCATGAACGAGGACTACTCCAATGCCATCACCAGTTCGGAATTTGCCATTGCCATCGACCCCGACGACCCTGATGCCGTCAGTCAGAAAGCCAGTGGCCTGCTCCGTCTGGGCAACTACGAGGAGGCGCAGAAGTACTATAGGAAATACTGTGAGCTGGTGCCCGATGACGAATATGGATTCCTCCATCAGGGTGTCTGTCTAGTCAATATGAATCGCAACGAGGAGGCACTGCCCGTTCTACGCACGGCACTGGCCCTCGCACCCGAAGACTCACCATTCCTCGCGCAGGTCTATCAGGAGCTGGCGTTCTGCTATGGTGCCCTTCATCAGGTCAAGCAGGCTATGGAGATGCTCGACAAAACCGAGACGCTCGACTGCGACCATGTCGACATGTTAGTCATTCGTGGCCACATCCTCCTGCAGAACAAGCAAGTCAACAAGGCCGAGGAAGCCTTCAAGATGGCCATCATGAAGTCCCAGAATGCCCCTAACGTCCTGCTGCGCATCATCGTGTCGCTCTACGACAACCGCTACGTCCAGGCTAGTTATCAGATGCTTCTGAAGTTCTTCGAGATGGTTCACGAATACTACCCCGACTTCCACAGCGGCTATGCCTATATGGCACTATGCTGCTACGACCTGGGACTTGCCGACGAATTCATGAAATACCTGCGTCTCGCGGTCGTCAACGATCCCCACGAGGCCCAAGGCGTCCTCAACTGCCTATTCCCTGAAGGCACCCCTGTCAACGACTACGTCCCCTACATGGAACAACGATTAAAAAATTAATATGAATTTTATAACAACACTTTTAGGTAATCTCAACTACGGAACGATTCTGTTTCTGATGCTCCTCGAGAGCACCGTCGTGCCTGTACCCTCCGAATTCGTCGTCACCCCCGCGGCTTATCATGCTGCCAGCGGACGACTCGACGTGTGGCTGGTCATCCTCTTCGCCACCATTGGTGCCGACATTGGTGCCTCCATCAATTACTTTGTTGCGCTCTACGTCGGCCGTCCTGTCATCTATAAGTTCGCGAATAGCAAGTGGGGCAAGATGTGTCTGCTGAACCAGGAGAAGGTCGAGAAGTCCGAGCGTTATTTCGACGACCACGGCATCGTCGCCACACTCACCGGACGCCTCATCCCAGGTATCCGCCACCTCATCAGCATCCCTGCCGGACTCGCGCGAATGCACTACGGCAAGTTCCTGCTCTATACCACCATCGGTGCCGGTTGCTGGCACGCTATCCTAGCCGGTTTAGGATGGTATCTCCACACCATCGTCCCCGAGGACCAGCTCAACGACAAGATCAGCGAGTATGCCGAATACATCAAACTCATCATCCTCGCTCTCGTCATCGCCGCCATCGTCTACTTTGTCTTCAAGCATTACCTCCACCGC
>Ga0247609_10000730_pt1 | contig 43257 bp, 29 predicted proteins | sample 172DNAGHGlowgp2_FD_193487 | JGI IMG/M metagenome (GOLD analysis project Ga0247609, IMG submission 193487) | Sheep rumen microbial communities from Palmerston North, Manawatu-Wanganui, New Zealand - 1728 DNA GHGlow gp2 | ecosystem: Host-associated > Mammals > Digestive system > Stomach > Rumen ... | reverse complement strand
AGTGGCACAACAGCCTGCCAGAGATGAGCGACAAGCAGTACTACCAGTTCATGGTCTGGCACCGCGGACTGGCCGTGCCCGCTGCCCGCAACCTGAACAGCAGCGACGTACAGCGTGGCAAGAAGCTGTTCACGGAGATTGGCTGTGCCCGCTGTCATCGTCCGTCGTGGACCACTGGCGAGGACACTCCTTGGGTAGATGCCTCCATCAAGGCTTATGCCAGCACCCTTGGCAAGGACTACAGCAGCATGCTGCCCCGCTATCCGAACCAGGTCATCTGGCCCTATACCGACATGGTACAGCACCGTCTGTTCATGATGAACGACATCCGTACCGGCTGGTGCCGCACCACCCCACTCTGGGGTCGTGGACTCAGCCGTCGACTGACCGGTGCCGACGACCGTCTGCACGACTGCCGTGCACGTAACGTCATCGAGGCCATCATGTGGCATGGCTACTCCAAACAGTCGGATGCCTACAAGCCCACCGAGAAGTTCTTTCACCTCAGCAAGGCTGACCGCAATGCTGTGGTAATGTTCCTGGAATCAATCTGATGCGAAGAACACTCCTTATATTCTTATGGACTGCAATGGTCTCCGTGGCGTGGGCCGAGTCTATGCCGCAGGCCACTGCAGCCCATTTCTGTCAGTTGCTGGTCCAAACGCAGGAGGGACGTCTGCTATCGCTCCATGCCTTTCTGCGCCAGACTTCTGCCGCCACCGACAGCTTGACAGTTGAACAGCAGTTTGCCGACTACGTGTTCCACTATGGTGGCTGGCAGTCGCTACGCATCTTCCCCCACCAGCAGGCTGACGGCACTGTTGTCTGGCTTTCTCCCGACGACATCGACCGTCCTGCCACCCTCACCGACGAGCACCAGAAATACATCCACGACGTACTGCCCCGCATGGTGGCAGAGGTGGAGGCTGGCAACTGGGGCACCTTCGACGAATACACCGACCGCCTGCTGCAATACCAGCGCACCTTCTCGGCTACCACACCCATCCGTCAGGCTGGCGGTAGCACCACCCTCATACTAATCAGTGTTCTTTTCCTCCTTTTCCTTTCCTCCCCCTTACCTTGTCAGCGAGAACTTCATGGAGAAGCCGAAGTCGTGAGTGGTGGTGGGATAGCTGCTGCTGGAGAGGAGCGGCGTGTTGGTCTGGCGCTCGTAATAAGCAGACATGGTGAGCAGGCGCGACAGGGTGTAGTCGGCCATGAATGACATCTTGAAGGCCGCATTGCCACTGCTGGCCGAAGAGGTGCGGGTGGCGATGTCGCGCGTGATGGCGGCCTGGTCGCGCCAAGAGATGTCGAGACGCATGTTCAGGTCGTGGTTGACACCAGACTTACTATTTGACGATTTACTATTTGACGATTTATCATTGTTTTTCTTGCTGCCGCCTTGTGCCTTCTTGATTTTGCGGCTGGTGCCAGACCCAAAGAGGCGGAAGTCGCTAATTTTATAGCCAAGTCCGATAACGAGGTCGTTGGAGCGGCTCTCGTTGATCTGCACGCTGGTCATGGAGAGGTTGAGGACACGCGTGCGACGGTACTCAGCCTTGAGCGTCAGGTTGTTGAGGAAGGTGACATCGGCACCGATGAGTGGTGAGAACGACTCGTTGATACTGACGGTGGGCACATTCCAGCCGAGGACAGAGGCGGTCTCGCTGCTGCTGGTATAGCTGCCAAGTGCGAAGACGCTCTTGTAGGAGTGGTTGATGTTGACCGACTTGAAGCGTTCGTTGAACCACTGCAGCTTGGAGAGTCCTGAGTAGCGGATGGTCCAGTTGGGCAACAGCTTGGTGAGTGCCGGAATGAGGTCGAGGCTACCACCGCCGCTCCACGTATAGCTGTCGAGGAAGGCAGGAATCATGACTGCTGCGCTGTACTGGTCGACAGGTGTGCCGTAGTGGGCCGACGCCCTCTCCTGGAAGCGAGGCAACGCATCGCAGAAGCGATCGAAGGCCGCCGAGGGATATCCGTTGTTGGCATCGCCCATGGACTCCAGCGATGAAGAGATGGAGATGGTGGTCATGTTGAACGTTCCCGACTGCGTAGTGGGACGGTTGGCATACATATACTGGATGCTGCGCGACTTGCTCTCCGTGCGCGAGGCGTTGAGGTCAATCTTCAGGTCGCGGACGGGTTCCAGAGTGGCCCGCAGCTGCAGGTCGATGCTCTGATTGCTGGACGCCGGTGTGGCGATGCTGTCGGCCATGAGCAGCCACTTGTTGTCAAGGGCCTTATCGATGAACGAGTCGTCCGTCAGTCCGAAGGCAAAGCCCAGACCAGGAGCCATCACCCCACCCGTTCGCTGTCCGAAGGCATCGCCAATCTCTGGCATAAAGCCCGGTACCGACAAGGCGTACTGGTTGCGGTAGGAGATGCCAATGGAGCGCACCATCATGAGGAAGCGTGCGGCCGACTGAGCCGTCTTGTACCAGCGCTCATCGTCGAGTGGCGGCTTGGCGACGACAGAGAGCATGATAGTGGTAGAGTCGAGGCCCTTGATGCTAATCTTGTTCTGGTCCACCACCTTATATTTAATAGGATAAGAGCGGCCGTCCTTGGTCTTGGCAGACACCATGAGACGCTTCGACTTCTTGTTATGCGCCACGGTGACGGTGCTGTCGGGCAGGAGCTTCACTTCCTTCTGGAAGGCGTTCTTGTTCTTGGGGAGCTGGGCGGACTCCTTTTTCCCGGCAGTAGAACTGCCGGGCACAGTTTTTCCGTCCTTACCATCCTTGCCGTCCTTGGCGGTCGTCTTGCTATTCTTGGCGGCGGCTTTCTTTTTCGGGTCGGGCTTAGCGATAGCCTTCTTGAAGCGCTCGTTGGCCTTCTTGAGGAAGGGGAAATGGTTGTAGAGCGTCTCCATGTTGAGCGTGCTGTTGATGGAGACCTGACGATTGTTCGAAATGGTGTTGCCCAACGATGTGCCATCCTCCTTCTCACGACCACGCACCCAGTTATAGGTTGCGGTGTAGCTGACGTCGGCATTGAGCCAGTCGAAGATAGGCAACTTGTTCAGTGGCACCTGATAAGAGGCCGTGAACGTCTGACGGTAGTCCAGCGGACGACCGAAATGCTTGATGCTGGTCCATACAGAGTCTTTCCACGCTTCGTAGCGGTCGGGATAGAGGTCTTTGTTGATGGGCTTGTCGCTGTAGGGCTCCTCAATCTCTGCCTGTGTGCCCGACTGGAAGTTCATGTGCAGGTTCTTGGTGAGGTCCCAGCGCATGGAGAAGTCGCGGTTCCACAGAATCTGCGAGCTGAAGGTGGCAGGCAGCGACGAACCACCGAGGTCGTCCATGTCGCGCTCCTGCAATTCATAATAGGTACGCGAGATATCCGTATTGAACGCAATGTTCTGTGGTAGCCAGTTCAGTCCGAAGGCCTTGGGCAGAGCCATCCACTTGGACTTGCTCTTCGACTTCTTGAAGGGTTCCCACGCCTTATAGACAGGCGTATAGCTGTAGTTCAGCGAACCGCGCCACTGGTCGTCGTTCTCATAGACGGTGGTCTTGCCCGACGAATGGCGATGGGAGTGACTATAGCTGAACGAGAAGTTGGCAGGGTCGTAAGGCATAGGGTGACGCTTGGTCTTGATGCCCACACGCACGTTGGACAGCGAGAAGTTGGTGGAGGTGGTCTTCATGACGGCAATGCTCTCTATTGAGTCACGCTCCTGACGATTGGCAGCACCATCGAGGGCATCGTCGAGGTTCATATCCGTATCCAGCGGGTTATACTTGGGCTTGGTAATCTCCTTGGTCACCGAGTAGTAGAGCGGTGCCGACACCTTCGCCTTGTCGGGGAAGAACTTACCCAGCTCGATGGACGTCGTCAGCGAGTAAGTCTTGTAGTTGTCGGTGGTGCGTGCAGCCACGCCGTCTTCCAGACCACCGAAGCCCTCGGTGATAATTTTTCCGGTGAGGTTCAGCGTGCCGACATCCGACAGTTGCATGTTCAGTGCACCCGAGGCAGCCCAGCCACCCTGATTGACGACATCCTGCAGGCGCAGCTCGTTGACCCACACCTCGCCCGACTTGACGCTACCCGACAGGTTGCGCACACCAATCATCATGGTCTTCACCTCGCCCAGCGTGGGGTTACCCATCACCGTGATACGGTTGTTGGGCTGGTCGGGGTCGTAGTCGGAGAAGGGCGTCGTATAGCTGGCAGTACCCATGCCGCGTGCCTTGTTGCGGGCTTTCTTGAGCTGTGTGAAGACGCTGAGATCTACATCGAGCATGTTGGCTGCAGGCCATACGGCACGACAGTCGTCCAGATTGTACTTGTTATAGTCGTTGCGGTCGGGTGTCAGCTTCAGGGGGATGACATACTCGTAGTAGTTGTTCTTGTAGTCGCTACCCATGCGGATGAAGAGTGCCAGCTGGTCGTCCTGCAGCGACGTGGCATCGTTGACGAGATGGTTGGCATGCACAAACATCTGCAGGTGCTTATACTGGCGCAGGTCGAGGACGGTGTTACGATAGACGGCCTTCGACTCGCCCGACGACAGGTTCTTGACAACCATGCAGAGCGACTGCTCGTTGGCCTCTGTCAGCTGCGGCTGTGAGGGGTCGGTGACACGCGAGATGCCCGGTGGCAGCACGTAGTTGACGGGCTGTTTGTTGTTGTTCTCCTCGATGTTGACGGCGCTGACCTCCAAGGTTCCACTGCTGCTGCCCGTAGAGAGCGGCTGATTGTAGATGCGCCACTCGCCACGCATGAGGTCGAGCGAACCGAAGCGTAGCACGATGGGCTGCTGGAAGTTGGTCAGGAACATACGCATGAAACGGATGCTGGTAAAGTCGGAGATGGAACCCTCCTTGCCAGAATACTGGTTCAGCGGGATGCGGAACTGGTACCACTTGACCGTTTCGCGGCTGCCATTGCGCAAGGACACGGAAGCCTCGCGGATGTCGGTGATAAAGTTCTGGCCGATGACCATGTCCTCCGGACGGATGCTCACCTTATACTGATAGTAGCGCTCATACTCGTTGAGCGTGTAGTCCTGATTGATATCCTCCACATCGGGATAGGTCTTGTAGCTGGTATCATAGCTCTCCGTCTGCTGGTCGTTGTCGGGGGAGTTGCCCTGTGGCATGTTGATGCGCTTGTAACGGTCCAGGATGCTGGTCTTCCGCTCGTCGAAGTCGGAACCACGGAAGTAGTGGTAGTCGTCGTTGGCAGGGTCGTTGGTCCATGCCTGGCGCACACTGTCGTTGACGTTGACCTGCTGCAAGAAGTCGGCATAGGCAGGGAAGAGGCGTTCCTCCTCGTCGTTCAAACCATTGAGTCCCACATCCTGCAAGGCGCGCGAGCCACTGGTGGTGGCAAAGGCGTAGGTCTGGGTGGGCTGCAGGGGAATCTTACCCCACTGTGTCTCAGTCACCGAGCCTGTACCACCCACGGGCATTCCGCTCTCATAGAACTTCTTACCGTCGCGCAGGATGTCCTCGCTAATCTCGCCAAGGTTGAAGTAGAGGTCGCCACCCAAGCTGGCACTACCCTCCTCCTGTACCTTATTAGTATATATAAAGGGGTCCATCAGCCAGAACTCGATATACTCGATGTTAGCCTGTTCGAAGTCGTTGGTGTTGAGCTTGCACATCATACCGCCCCAATGGTCGGCAGGATTGTTGAGACGACCATCGTAGCTCACATTGGTGCTGAGATTATAAGGACCGCGCTCCTGGGGATAGAAGGCCAGGTTCATGACGGGCAACGTATTGGTAGCGCCGCTATAGGTTGACTGGTCGCGGTTGGGATAGAGCTCGTTGACATAGACAGCACGGACATAGTGGTTGGAGAGCTGCTCGATGTCGCTCTTGATATGGCTGGGCGTGAGACTGCTGGAACGGTAGGTGAACAGCGGGTCAATGGTGTACCACGACATCAAGGCACGGTTGTAGCCGCTGGCGACGGTCTCTCTATCCTTGCTCTCCGGGAACATGCTGGGGACACTGGAGATGACCCATTGGGAGGGCTCCAGGACGCTCAGACCACTCTTGGCATTCTCGAAGTCATCGATGTAGGAAGCATTGTCCTGCGTACCACTGGCCGTACCAGCTATCAGGTGGGCGAACTCACCGGTAAAGGTAATCTGCGACGGCTGTGTGCAGTGCAGCAGCGGCAGCTTATTGAGCATGTTCGTCAGCCACTGGCTCTCCGTCTTCCAGTTAATGTGCAGACCCCACAACGTGTTCTTCAAGGGTTCCGAACCCATAGTGACCTTCGACGTCAACGGCTGTTCGCTCAGGTGTTGCAGGGTACCGCCAATCTGGAAATCCTTGGAGAAGTCGTACTCCCAGTTGACACCCAGCATACGCTTGCGCTGCATGCCGTAGTCGTTGTTGGACTCCAGCGAGACATTGACATTGGTACCTGCATCGATGATGCTCTGGTTGAGGATAGTCACCTCACCTGCGGAGTAGTCGACGGTATAGTCGCTGCCCTCCGTCAGCGTCACACCACCAGCCGTCACAACGACAGAACCCTGTGGCACATAGGAAGCACCTAGCGAGATGACGTTGGCCGACGAGCCCTTGAACTGTCCCACCAACAGGAACTTGTTCTTGTCAGTCATCTGAAGGGCGGCCGTGCGCGTGGTATCATAGAGTTCGTGGAAGACATACTTCGCTGCCGTCTCCTTGTCGACACCACGACGCAGGAGGAAGCTCTCCAACGTAGCGCCAAAGGGTTCGACGGACGGGAAGAACACACGGCCATTGCTGACAGTATAGCCCTCGATGTAGTCGAAATAGCCATTGGGGTGTGCCTTCTGGTTGTTGTCCAGGCGGTCGCAACCCAAAGCACGCAACAGGATGACATCCTTGGTCTGCTGCTCAGGGATATAGGTAACATACACGCCCGTGGTATCGCTCTGGTACTTGATGTCAAGACGGAACTTCTGCTTCTCGACATTCGTTGCCAGGTAATAGACGTTCTTCATCATGAGCGCCCAGTTGGGCTGCTGTGGATTGTTAGACGTATTCTTCAGGGCCTTGACATAGAGGGCATCCTGGGCTGCGGTATGGTCGGCAGCGAACTCACCGACGCGGTAGGTCTTGCCGCCATAGGTAAACTCATAAGCCACAGCCAGCACCTGGTCGGTCTGCAGCGCGGTCTTCAGCGAGATATATCCTAAGGCGGAGTTTAACGTATATTCCGAAGAGGTCAGCAGACGGGCTGCCGACAGTTTCTCAAACTCTGTGCCACCAGTCATCACGCCGGAAAGGACTGACATCGCCTGGTCAATGTCGCGAGCAGCATCGTAGGTAGTCGTCATGGCATCATACTCTCTGTTAGCACTGTTGTCGGGTACTGCAGAAGGCGTAGCACCACTACCCCACTTCTTTGAGGAACTCTCGGCAAGGTCAGCAAAAGCGAGGATATTGCGGGAGTTATTGGTCGTACCCGACTTGTTGGTGACCCACACTTCGATGCGGGTAATGTTGATACCCGTTGTCAGCGTAGGAATCTGCTGCATGGCGGCATCGTAGCGCTCGCGGAAGTATTGGGATAGGAAGAAGTGGCGGTTCTCCTCGTAGTTGGCGACATTGAGTTCGAACGGTGTCAGCTGGGTACCGCCCTTGGACGACACGCTCTTGCTGGTGGAGTTCTTCTGCGACAAGACGGTCTGCAGCTTCAGCTTGCCAAACTGCATATCGGTACGGATACCAAACAGGCTGCTGGCACCTTTGACGAGCGAGTTATTGGAGGGGAATGTGACGTTACCGGCCTCAACGAGTTTGATAATCTCGTCCTCCTTACCCTCGTAGCGCAACTTCAGGTTCTTGGCATCCCAGTCGACGGTGGCATCGGTGTTGTAGTTCAGCGACATGTTCACCTTGTCGCCAACCTTACCGGTCACATTGATATTGATCTTTTCGTCGAAGTCGATGGCCTTGGTCTTGCGGTTGCGCTCGGGCAGTGAGGGGTTATCGACGTTCTTGAAATTAGCGCCCAGCTTCAGTTCGGCGGTACCCTGCGTCTTGACACGCACGCCACCAGGACCGAAAATCTTCTCAGCAGGACCGAGGTCAAAGTGCATATCGGCGAAGTCAAACTTCTCCTTGCCTTTGTTGGCTACGTTCTCGGCATCCTTCTGACGGAAGAAACGTTCGCGCTCGCGCTTCAGACTCCACTGACGGTACTCCTCAGGAGTCATTAAGATTGGGGTATTGATGTAGGAATCGCCAATCTTCGAGCCGATGACATACATATTGATGGAGTCGTTATACACCACCTCCTGCTTGATATTCTCAGGAAGACGCAGGTCGAGGGCCGAGGAGTCGAGGTCGGCCACCTCCACAGGTGCCGTCTTCTGTACCTTCCAACGGGCCTGAGGAACTACGGTATCGGCAGCCTCGCGCACATCGGCGGGCGATATGCGGTTGCCTTGTGGTGCAAAGGCCATGGCCGTCACACTCAGCAAGACTGCTACTATGTACAGATACCGTTTCATCTACGTCACTACTTCTTCAGATTCTTCTTTATCAATAGCCACTACTCCCTCAGATTCATCTGAGGGTTACTTTATCTGTTTCAACGCCAGCTTGACCACCTGTTCTACGGGCAGATCGGGCTGTTCGGTGAGGATGCTAACAACGACCTTCTGCGTAGGAGCAGGAGCAAAGCCCAGCATGGTGAGGGCTGCTACAGCCTCGTCGCGAACAGCATTGTTGACAGGTGCTGCCACCGTGCCACCGGCAGGAATCTCGTCGGCAATGCCCAGGGCAACAATCTTGTCGCGCAGGTCGACGATAATTCGCTGGGCAGTCATCTTGCCTATGCCCTTGATGCCTTTAATCAGGCGCTCGTCGCCACGCGAGATGGCCCCACAGAGCTCGGCCACACTCATCGATGACAGCATCATACGGGCAGTATTGGCTCCCACGCCACTGACGGTGATGAGCAGTTCGAACATCTCGCGCTCCTTCTTCGACACAAAGCCAAAAAGCACATGGGCATCCTCACGAATAGCCTCATAGACGTACAGCTTCACGTCTTTTTTGCCTTGCAGGGCGCTGTAGGTCGTTAAAGAAATGTTGAGCGCGTAACCTACTCCTGCGGCCTCAACCGTAGCCATTGCGGGTGAAAGCTCGGTCAGCTCACCCTTGATATATTCAATCATAATCCAACAAATATGTATATATACAATTTCCTAAACGCACTTTCCTCCTATTTTATTGTATTGCCGTAAAAAAATCGCCTTTAATATGCGGTATTTCGATATTATTTTGTAACTTTGCAGCAGAACCAACAACAATGATGCTTATGAAAACAAAACTACTTACCACATTATGTCTTCTGTTTGCCACAACGGCTTTGTGGGCACAACCCAATGGGACTGGAACTTACTATCAGAAAGCCAACGGCAAGAAAGGCCGCGAACTAAAAACAGCAATGTTCAACATTATTAAGAACCCCAGTGTTGTTCACTACGATTCGCTGTGGTATGCTTATAATATTTCCGACCCAAGGACATTTGAAGGCTTAGAAGGAGAGTATATCTGGGATATGTACTCCAAAATCTCACGCTACCCGCTCTACACCTATAAACATGGTAGTGGGTCTGGCACGGAAGAAGGCGTAAAAGGTATTCAGCGCGAGCACTCAATGGTAAAATCGTGGTTCAACCCCACCTCTGGCCCTAAGAGCGGCAAGAATTACGAAGACGTGCGCCCCATGTATTCCGACATAGTACACGTCATTCCGACTGATGCCGTCTGCAATAACAACCGTAGCGACAACGCATATGGAGAAATTGCCGACCCGGCACAAGTAGACTGGGCATCAGCAGAAGACTTTTGCAAGAAGAGCAAACAAGGTGGTTGCTCAACTCCAGGATGGTCTGAACAAGCAACAAATCCTGCCAAGAAACGAGTCTTCGAGCCCAACAACGAGTACAAAGGCGACTTAGCACGTATCTATTTCTACATGGTGATGTGCTATGAGCCTGGATTTGCCACGTGGGATGTGTTGCGCGACCCCGAAAGCAAGACAAAGTTGGGTGAGATTCTTGCCGATGGTAGCAAACACTGTGGCACTTGGACTTGCGATATGTTCAATACGGCAGATACAGAGGAGGGAACAGACGCCTATCAGCCATTTGCTCCCTGGGCATTCGACATGCTCATAAGATGGGCGAAGGAAGACCCCGTTAGCCAGAAAGAGATTGACCGAAACAATGCCATCTGGCAACTGCAAGGCAACCGCAACCCCTTTGTAGATTATCCAGGACTGGAGGACTATATCTGGGGAGAAAAGAAAGATGTTGCTTTCGATTATGGTGGCGAACTTCCTGAGGAGCCAACTTCCGACAACTGTGAGGTAGCACTTAATAAAACGACATTAGGTGTTGACTGGAGCGCAACAGACAACTTACGAAGCTATTGGACACGTACTCCCATCATATTCGAGAAGAATGGCATTACCTTCACCTATAGCTATGGCATGGAAGGTTCAAAGCTGTATGCTGACGACAACGAACTGCGACTCTATAATTACAACACGCTGACACTGACAGCACATAACAACGAGATAACAGAAGTGGAATTTACCATTCCTGGCCGTAACCATGACAACAAAACACTCGTAGCATCTGTTGGCGAAGTTAACAACAACATCTGGACGGGTAACACGCAAGAAGTAACTTTTGCCTCCAACTATGTGAGCTCAACCAAAGCAGGAGGCGTATCATACTACTATTATCTGGGCATCTCCAACGTCAAGGTGACTGTTGCTAATCCCACTGGCATTGAACAGCTAAAGACCGAACGCCTCAATGATAACCGAATCTTCAATATAGTAGGTGTACAGATGGATGAAAATCAGCTAAATGCAGGCGTCTATATTAAGAACGGGCGTAAGGTCGTAATTAGGTAAAACACATTTTTTGCAAACAAAAACATAAAAAAACTAACATTTTGTAGCGTATTTCAAAGAAAAAGTGTACTTTTGCAGCGGAATTGCAAATTAACACAATTATTAAGCATAGGTATATGAAAAAGATTCGTGCAGCCGTAGTAGGTTACGGCAACATTGGCAAGTACACTATTCAGGCCCTGGAGGCCGCCCCCGACTTTGAAATCGCTGGTGTAGTGCGCAGAAACGGAGCAGCAGACAAACCCATCGAGCTGACTCCTTACGAGGTTGTAAAGGATATCAAGGAACTGAAGGATGTCGATGTAGCCATTCTGGCCACCCCCACCCGCTCCTGCGAGGACTATGCCAAGCAGATTGTTCCGCTGGGCATCAATACCGTTGACTCGTTCGATATCCACACACAGATTCGTGGCTACCGCGAGCGCCAGATGGAACTGAACAAGCAGACAGGTACCGTCAGCGTCATTGCTGCTGGCTGGGATCCAGGTTCTGACTCGATAGTACGTACACTGATGCAGGGTCTTGCCCCTAAAGGTCTGAGCTATACCAACTTCGGCCCGGGTATGTCAATGGGGCACAGCGTCTGTGCCCGCTCTAAGGCTGGTGTAAAGAACGCCCTGTCAATGACTATCCCCTTGGGTGAAGGCATCCACCGCCGCATGGTCTATGTAGAGCTGGAAGACGGCTACACGCTGGAGCAGGTTGCCAAGGACATCAAGGCCGACCCCTACTTCGCCAGCGACGAGACACACGTATTCCAGGTTGAGAGCGTCGACGACGTGCGCGACATGGGTCATGGTGTACACATGGTACGCAAGGGTGTAAGCGGACAGACTCAGAACCAGCGTTTTGAGTTCAACATGCAGATTAACAACCCCGCACTGACCGCACAAGTACTGGTGAACGTAGCCCGTGCCTCAAAGCGCTTACAACCAGGCTGTTATACAATGATTGAAATACCTGTCATCGACATGCTGCCAGGCGACCGTGCCGACTTGATTGAACACTTGGTATAAGGTTTTTGGCAAAAAATCATAATTTCTTTGGTTTTTTGCTTGCTAATTCGTAACTTTGCACCCTATATTCTATAGATTATGGGAAAGATTATCGCATTAGCAAACCAAAAAGGCGGTGTGGGTAAGACCACAACGACCATCAATCTAGCGGCATCGTTGGCTACCTTGGAGAAGAGTGTGCTCGTAGTCGATGCAGACCCTCAGGCCAACGCGTCAAGTGGTCTGGGTGTAAACATTCAGGAAGTAGACTGCTCTCTTTACGAGTGCATCATTGACAAAGCTGACGTTCGCGACGCTATATACACCACCGACATCGATGGGCTGGACATTATTCCCAGCCACATCGATCTCGTGGGTGCTGAGATAGAAATGCTCAATCTGGAAAACCGTGAGCGTGTTATCAGTAAGTTGCTGGAACCCATCCGCAACGAATACGATTACATTTTGATAGACTGTTCACCGTCACTGGGTCTGATTACTGTCAACTCACTGACGGCAGCAGACTCTGTCATTATCCCCGTGCAGTGTGAGTACTTCGCCTTGGAGGGTATCTCGAAGTTGCTGAACACCATCAAGATCATTAAGACTAAGCTGAACCCGAAGCTGGAAATTGAGGGTTTCCTGCTGACGATGTACGACTCTCGCCTGCGTCTGGCCAACCAGATTTACGACGAGGTGAAGCGTCATTTCCAGGAGTTGGTCTTCAAGACCGTTATCCAGCGAAATGTCAAACTGTCAGAGAGCCCTTCTCATGGTCTGCCTGTAATACTCTACGACGCAGACTCGACAGGTAGCAAGAACCACTTGGCACTCGCCAAAGAAATCATACAGAAAAACAGCTAACAGCAATAGCAGATAGCTAACAGCAAGAATTATGGCCGTAAAGAAAAAATATGCAAGCAACGTACTGGGACGCGGACTGGATGATATCGGTACCGGTCGCGGACTGGACGCCCTGATAGACACTAGTGAGGTACATACTGAAGGCAGTTCAAACCTCAACGAGATAGAGATAGCACAGATAGAGCCCAACCCCAACCAGCCGCGCCGTGAGTTCGACCAGGAAGCCCTGCAGGAACTGGCTACCAGTATCCGCGAGTTGGGCATTATCCAGCCTATCACCGTACGCAAAGTAACAGGCGCAAAATACCAGATTATTGCCGGTGAGCGCCGTTGGCGTGCTTCCCAGTTGGCTGGACTCACGAAGATTCCCGCCTACATCGTAACTGTAGAGGATCAGAACGCCATGGAGATGGCACTGGTGGAGAATATCCAGCGCGAAGACCTGAACGCTATCGAGATAGCATTGGCCTACCAGCATCTGGCCGACGAGACGGGTATGACACAGACCAAGATTTCGGAGCGCGTGGGCAAGAGCCGTGCAGCAGTGACCAACTACATGCGCCTGCTGAAGCTGCCCGCCCAGGTGCAGATAGCCCTGAAGAACCACGAGATAGAGATGGGGCACGCCCGTGCCCTGCTGGCTATTGACAGTCCGTCACAGCAAATCAAGGTCTTCAAAGAGGTGCAGGCCCACCAATATTCTGTCCGTCAGGTGGAAGAGATGGTACAGGCGCTGAAGAGTGGCGAGGACGTCAAGACTGCCAAGGGAAAGATACAGTCGCACACCAAGCTCCCCGAGGAGTTCAACATTCTGCGCGACCGTCTGTCACAGTTCTTCCAGTCGAAGGTGCAAATGTCCTGTTCACCCAAGGGAAAAGGAAAGATAACCATCCAGTTCGACAACGAAGAGCAGCTGGAACACATCATGAATGCACTAGACGGCGCCAATGGGTAGGCTGTTCGTCATCATAGCAACGCTGGCGATGGCACTGACATGCCACGCACAAGAAGAGGCAGAGCAAGTCACCGACACGCTTCGCACAGACGAGGTTGTTAACGATACGCTTCGCACTAATGAGGTATCCATCATGATTGACACCACCAAGCAGGTGAAGGTCCCTCGTGACTGGTCAACATGGAAGCCCAATCCGCAACGAGCACTCTGGCTGGCACTGGTAGTACCTGGTGCCGGACAGATATACAACCGCAAATTCTGGAAGCTGCCTATCTTCTACGGAGGATTCTTGGGCTGCATCTATGCACTGAGCTGGAACAACATGATGTACAAGGACTATTCGCAGGCTTATCTGGACATCATGGACAATGACCCTAACACAGCCAGCTACAACAAGTTCCTGCACTTGGGCGTACAGATAACAGATGCCAACAAATCCCGATATGAGGAACTCTTCAGGAGCCGTAAGGACAAGTATCGACGCTGGCGCGACATGAGTATCTTTGTGATGATTGGTGTCTATGCGCTGTCTGTCATTGACGCCTATGTCGACGCGGAACTCTCGGAGTTTGACATCTCCAAAGACCTCAGTCTGGAGGTACGTCCTACTGTCATTCAAAACCGTGGAGGCGGCAATCCGCTACAGGCACAATCAGTGGGACTGAGCTGCTTCCTGAACTTTTAGCGAACCAACAAAAAGATAATAACCGAAACGAGATAAGAAGGTTTAATGAGTAAAAGAAACATACTAGCAATCTGCATGTTACTGATGACGTCCACTATATGGGCGCAGGTCTATAACAATGGCGACGACGAGACGTCTGAAGAAGACGAGATAACCGTTATCGACAACGAAGGTCGTGAGGAGGTTATCGAGTTTCCCGAGGCTATGACATACGACCTGGACAGTCTGCTGAACCTCTATATGGCCAAGACCTACCTCGACGAGGCTGACGACTGTAACATGAAGAATGTCAACCCTGTCTACACCAAGGAGGACTATGTAGACCGTCTGTACCGCATGCCAACCATTATGGAGATGAACTATAATGATGTGGTACAGAAGTTCATCGACCGCTATAGTGGACGTCTGCGCCACTCTATCAGTTACATGCTGGGCGCCTCCAATTTCTACATGCCGCTGTTCGAGGAAGCCTTAGAGGCCTACCAGTTGCCGTTGGAGCTGAAATACCTGCCCATCATTGAGTCTGCACTCAACCCCAAGGCCGTATCACGTGTGGGGGCTACGGGCCTGTGGCAGTTCATGTTGACCACCGGCAAACAGTATGGTCTGCAGGTCAACTCACTGGTTGACGAGCGCCGCGACCCTGTCAAGGCGTCGTATGCCGCTGCCCGTTATCTGAGTGACCTCTACAAAATCTTTGGCGACTGGAATCTCGTCATCGCAGCCTACAACTGCGGACCCGCCAACATTAACAAGGCCATCCATCGCGCCAACGGTGAGAAGGACTACTGGCAGATCTACCCCTACCTGCCCAAGGAGACACGCGGCTATGTGCCCGCCTTCATTGCGGCTAACTACATCATGACCTACTACTCGCAGCATAACATCTGTCCTATGACCACCCGTCTGCCGGCACAGACCGACACCATTATGGTCAACCGTAACATCCATCTGGAACAGGTTGCCGAGGTGATGGGCATGAATATTGACTTGCTGCGCTCGCTGAACCCCATGTACCGTCGCGACGTGGTACCTGGTGCCACCGAGCTGTCCCCCATCCGTCTGCCACAGTCAGAGGTAGGGCGCTTCATTGACCTGCAAGACAGCATCTGCAACCACCGTGCCGGCGATTTCGCCAAGCGTGTGGAGGTAGAGGTGAAAGACGACGTGCCAACCTACTACCGCAAGAGCACGCGCTACAGCCGTCGCAGCAGGGCTGTCAGACGTGGAGGCGGCCTCAGCGTGACTATCCGCCGCGGACAGACCCTCTCCGAGATTGCCAAGCGCAACGGAACCACCGTGGCCAAGCTGCGCCGGCTCAATGGCATCAAGGGTAATAACATCCGTGCCGGAAAGAAACTGAGAGTCAGGTAAGCAATATCGCGTCATACCAGTAACTATATTCACAGAGGAGAGAAAAGACTATGGACGAAGAGCAAATGAGGCAGGAAGCCGCTGACGACAAACTGATTAACGACGCGTTCCAACGACTGTTGGACTGCTACTGTTCGTCGCGCCACCGCAAAAAAGTGGACATCATCACCAAAGCATTTCACTTTGCCCGACAGGCGCATAAAGGTGTGCGGCGCCTGAGTGGCGAGCCTTATATCATGCACCCCATCGCTGTGGCACAGATTGCCTGCGAAGAGGTGGGACTGGGCTCTACCAGCATCTGTGCAGCCCTGCTACACGACGTAGTGGAAGATACGGACTACACCACAGAGGACATTGAGAACATCTTCGGTCCGAAGATAGCACAGATTGTCGACGGACTGACCAAGATATCGGGTGGCATCTTCGGCGAACAGGCTTCTGCGCAGGCAGAGAACTTCAAGAAGTTGCTGCTTACCATGAGTGAGGATATCCGCGTCATCCTCATCAAGATTTGTGACCGTCTGCACAACATGCGCACCCTGGAGTCGCAACCTGCCAACAAGCAATACAAGATAGCCGGTGAGACACTCTACATCTATGCACCACTAGCCAATCGACTAGGCCTCAACAAGATAAAATCAGAATTGGAAAACCTCTCCTTCCAATACGAACATCCTGAAGAGTATGCAGCCATCAAGTCGAAGTTGGCCATTACAGAAGCCTCACGCCACGAACTCTTTGACGAGTTCATCGTTCCCATCGAGGTAGAACTGCAGAAGATGGGACTCCACTACCAGATTAAGGAACGCATCAAGACCCCCTACTCCATCTGGTGCAAGATGCAGAACAAGCATGTCACCTTTGACGAGGTCTATGACATCCTGGCTGTTCGCATTATCTTCACCCCCCGCAACCGTGAAGAGGAAATCAACGAGTGCTTCAATATCTATGTAGCTATCTCGAAGATATACAAGAGTCACCCCGACCGTCTGCGCGACTGGCTCAGCCACCCCAAGGCCAATGGCTATCAAGCGTTGCACGTTACCCTGATGTCGAAGCAGGGACGATGGATAGAGGTACAGATACGTTCCGACCGCATGGACGAGGTTGCCGAACAGGGCTTGGCTGCTCACTGGAAATACAAAGACGGTATAGAGGAAGAGTACACGGAGGACGAGACCGAGCTCAACGAGTGGCTACGCACCATCAAGGAGATTCTCGACGACCCGCAGCCTGACGCCATGGACTTCCTCGACGCTATCAAACTCAACCTCTTTGCGTCAGAAATCTTCGTCTTCACGCCCAAGGGGGAGATTAAGACCATGCCAACAGGCTGTACGGCTCTTGACTTCGCCTTCTCTATCCATACCTTCCTTGGTTCCCACTGTATCGGTGCCAAGGTGAACCACAAGCTGGTGCCACTGAGCCATAAGCTACAGAGTGGAGACCAGGTGGAGATTCTCACATCCAAGGCCCAGCACGTGCAACCCTCTTGGATTAACTTCGTGTCCACCGCCAAGGCCAAGGGTAAGATACTGGCCATCCTGCGCCGCGACAGCCGTGAGTTACAGAAGAAAGGCGAAGACCTCTTCAGCGAATTTCTGAAGAAGAACAACATCAACGATATCCCCAATGCAGCCGATCTGTTGACAGAATTCCATGAAGTGCGCAACCGCGAGGAGTTCTTCCAGGCCGTTGGTGACAAGACCATCATGCTGGGCGACAAGGATGTCGATGAGCTGCTGGGCAAGAATGCTGCCGACAAGCGTGGTGGCTGGCGTAAATTCGTGCCGTTCCTCGACAGAGGCAAGCAGAAGAAAACTGCGGAGGAACAGACAGAGCTGTTTGTGGTTCCTGAGAAGTTCAACCGCAAGAAGCCCATCTTCATCACCGACGACAATATCAGGCAATATAAGTTCAAGCACTGTTGCCACCCCATTCCTGGCGACGATGTGTTGGGCTTCATCGATGGCAAACACCAGATAGAAATTCACAAGCGTGCCTGTCCTGTAGCTGCGAAGCTCAAGGCCAGCTATGGCAACCGCATCCTCGATGCGAAGTGGAACATGCACAAGAAACTCTTCTTCGACGCCACCATCCGTCTGCAGGGTATTGATCGTGTAGGCATGCTACTTGACATCTCGCAGATCATCTCTTCGCAAATGAATGTCAACATCCATAAGCTGACTATCGCCAGCGAGGAGGGTGTCTTTGACGGCACCATCGAGTTGCGTGTCCATGACCGTGAAGATGTGGGTAATATCATTAGTCAGTTGAAAAAGATTCCAGATATTCAGGATGTAACACAGATTATGTAAACATAAAGAAATAAACAAACAAACTACTACAGAAATGAAAAAACTACTATTCTTAATTTGTACCATATGGGGCTGCACCGCCGCCTATGGCGCCAACCCTTACGACAATCCGGATACTATCGTGGTAGCTCGCGACGGCACTGGACAGTTCCGCAATCTGAGCGAGGCCATTGAAGTGTGCCGCGCCTTTATGGACTACCACAAGGTTATCTATATCAAGAAAGGCACCTACAAGGAAAAACTGATCATCCCACAGTCATTGACCAACATAGAGCTGTGTGGTGAGAGCCGCGACGAGACTATTATCACGTGGGACGACCATGCAAACATTAACAAGATGGGAACCTTCCGAACCTATACCGTCAGGGTGGAAGGCAGTCAGATAACCTTCAAGAACCTGACCATCGAGAACAACTCAGCTCGTCTGGGACAGGCCGTAGCACTGCATACCGAGGGCGACATGCTGACGTTCATTGGCTGCCGTTTCCTGGGACATCAAGACACCATCTATACGGGCAATGCCCGCACGCGCCTCTTCTTTAAGGATTGCTATATCGAGGGAACCACCGACTTCATCTTCGGTCCGTCGACAGCATGGTTTGAGCACTGCGACATCTTCTGTAAGATCAACTCATACATCACTGCCGCCTCAACACCCAAGGATGCACCCTACGGCTACATCTTCAACAACTGCACCATCCGTTGTGCGGAGGGTGTCAGCAAAGTCTATCTGGGACGTCCGTGGCGCGACTACGCCTATACGCTGTTCATGAATTGTGAACTTCCCCGTCAAATACGTCCTGAGGGTTGGCACCACTGGCAGAAAGAGCGTGAGCAGACAGCCCGCTATCTGGAGTATAACAACCGCGGTGAGGGTGCTGCCACCACACAGCGTGTCTCATGGAGTCGCCAACTGACAAAGAAAGAGGCCTCGAAGATTACCCCCGAGGCCGTATTCACTCTTCAGCATACATGGACTCCCAAGCTCTGACTTCTTTAACTCCCTTAACTTCTTTAACTCCTTTAACTCCCTTAACTACTGAAGAAAGTCCATCTGACGCTTTAGCGCCTGCAGGTCGTTGCGCACGCCAATGAGTCGTGTCAGCACCTCTGCTTTGCGGTCAGCGCCGTCGCGGTTACTATTGATAATCTTCTTAGCCGCCGCTAACTTGAAACCGCGCACCTTCACCAGATTATGGATAAGGCGAATCTGTTCGATGTCCTTCTCCTGATACTGGCGGATCTTGGCAGGTCCACTGGTCTTGGGTTTCAGATATGGGAATTCCTGCTCCCAATAGCGTAGCGTACTCTCGTTGACGTCGAACATCTCAGCAACCTCCTTGATGGAGTAGTACAATTTCAAATTCTTGTTCAGATTCAGAGCCATACTTAACTTACTTTCTGTGTGTGTGTGTCTTGATTGTGATTATTGACTGACGGTAGCCGTAACACGGGCATTGCCGGCAGACGACTGCATGTCCTTACCGAAGTTCAGACCAGACTTACCCTCTGGCATGTCGCTCAGCACAAAGGCTGTACACTTACGGCCAGCTTCAATCTTGTCCGTGGCGGCAGTCTTGGCAGCAGTGGCGGCAACGTCGAGCAGAGCGCCCAGGAGTCCCTTGCTATTTGTATTGACACTGGTGTCTACCTTGACCTTACCCTCACGCTGGTAGAGCGTCTCACCGGTAACAGTCGAACGTAGGATATACTCCACCTCGACGGTCAGCGAACCACCGATATTACTACGGCTCCACGATTTGATGATGGTAAACATGGCGGCGTCGGCACCCAGCACATTACGGAACTGCGTCAGACTGCCTTCCAGGAAGTTCTCAGCGTCGTAGGCGCTCTCTGCCTGGAACATCTCCATGGTCAGCATGGGCGAAAAGACGTAATAGCCCTTCTCACAGAGCGGGGTATACATCGTGGTATAGAAGAAGTCCTTGGCATCCACATGAGTGGTGCGGTTGATGGGAGGCATGACCACGATAGACGTTGGTTTCTCCGTATACATCTTCGGATAACGGGCTTCACGGGTCAGAGACGACGAAGCACATGAGGCCATCGTCAGTGCCACCAGTGCTATTGCGATATAGTTCTTCATTTCTCCAGTTGTTTGATGATTCGTGAAATAAACTTCTCTGACTCAGGATAGAGAGCTACCTCTTGCTTCAGCAGTGTCAAGCCCTCCTCCTTCTGGCCGGCTTTAACCAACAGATAGCCGTATTCGGCATTCACTCCCGGAGGTGCCACCTGGCGGGCTCCCTTCTGCATGTTAGGTACACTTGTTGATGATGTTCTCCACCAGCTGACCGATAGCCTCTGACTGGGCCTGTGAACTTGTGGCCAAGGCTGTCAGCAGCACAGCCACACATAGTAATCTTTTCATAACTGATAATCATTAGTTCGTTTTTAGCTGATATATCATGGCAAAGTTACAAACAATTTTTATAATACACAAAAAAAAGCGACGAAATATTTCATTCGCCGCTCATTTCTTAATTCTTAACTCCCTTAACTTCCTTAACTCCTTTAACTCCTTTTATACTTCTCTGCCTGTGAGCGGATAAGCTCTGCATCGTCAAAGTAGTTTATCTGCATGGCCTTGCGCACCTCATCCATGGTCTGGGCTGCGGTCTCGCGGGCCTTCTCCGTACCTTTCTTCAGGATGTTGTAGATTTCGGGGATATCCTGTTCAAACTCATGGCGACGCTGGCGCATGGGCTCCAGGAACTCGTTGAGTATCTGGTTCAGGAACTTCTTACACTTCATGTCGCCCAGACCGCCACGACGGTAGTGGTCCTTCAGCTCGTCCAGGTTCTGGTACTCAGGCCAATACTGAGCAAAGTGCTCAGGCTTTGAGAAAGCATCCAAGTAGGTAAATACGGCGTTGCCCTCCACATGTCCAGGGTCGTTCAGGTTGATGTGCTCAGGGTCAGTGTACATAGAGCGCACCTTCTGCCATACGGTGTCCGCATCGTCCGACAGGTAGATGCAGTTACCCAGCGACTTCGACATCTTCTCCTTACCGTCAGTTCCTGGCAGGCGACGTGCCGTCAGGTTCTCAGGCAGCAGGATGTTAGGCTCCACCAGCACGGGGGCGTATATCTGGTTGAAGCGACGTGCGAGCTCGCGGGTCACCTCCAACATGGGCTCCTGGTCTTCACCGGCAGGCACTGTGGTAGCTTTGAACAGTGTAATGTCGGCAGCCTGACTCACGGGGTAGCAGAAGAATCCCAAGGGAATGCTCTCGCCCTCGAAGCCACGCATCTTCACCTCTGTCTTTACTGTCGGGTTGCGCTGTACACGGCTCACAGACACCAAGTTCATCAGGTAAGTCGTCAACTCTGCCAGTTCTGTTATCTGACTCTGTATGAAGAGTGTACACTTCTCTGGATCCAATCCTGCTGCCAGGTAGTCTAACGCTACCTCAATGATGTTCTGGCGGATCTTTTCAGGGTTGTCAGCATTGTCTGTCAGCGCCTGAACGTCGGCCATGAATACAAACATCTTCTCATAGTCGCCAGCATTCTGCAGTTCCACACGGCGACGCAGTGAACCAATATAGTGACCTAAGTGCAACTTACCCGTTGGACGGTCACCTGTCAGTATAATCTTTCCCATTATATATGTACCTTATTGATTAATTTGCCTGCAAAGTTACGAAAAAACGAGTAAAGAACAAAAAGAACTCGTTCTTTTTTTCTTTCGAATGCCAGTAACTTCTTCACGCAGTGAAAAAGTTAACAAAATAATTGCAAACTACGGAATAATTCCTTTGCAAAAGTTCGCAAAATGTAGTTTGCACACTTTTGCAAACGTTTTTTCTTGGTAGTAACGCAAATAATTTCTATCTTTGCATCAACAAAAAACGAAACCATTAAGTATTGAAGACATGTTACTGACCAACCGAGAGCTGTTTCTGCTCATCATCTGCACCGTGTTCTACATCACCTTATTTATATTGGTGATCCAGAACAACCGACGCAAACTGCAATTGCTGCAAAGCCGACTGGACAACATCCACGCCATGCAGAAAATGGCAGTGATGGAGCAACGGGGGCAGGATACTGGCAGCATCTTTGCCTCACCCATCTACCTGCGCCTAAAGCAGTATCTAAACGAAGGGCACAACATGACAGAGCAAGACTGGAGGGAGTTGACGGATACAGTGAATACCACCTACACGGGTTTTACAGACAAGCTCTACAGTCTCTACCGCATGAGCGAACAAGACATGCACGTCAGTCTGCTGATCAAGGTGCGCATACAGCCCAAGGACATTGCCACACTAACGGCTCACTCGAAAGAGAGCGTCGCATCGACGCGCAGCCGACTGTATCAGAAGGTGTTCGGCAAAAAAGGTAGCACCAAGGATTGGGATGATTTTATCTTGTCAATATAATAACTAATAATGTATAGCGTATGATTGAGTATTTAGCAGAAAACATGTGGCAGGTATGGGCTATCATAGCCATTGTCTGTCTGATTCTGGAGCTTTCGTCAGGTGATTTTTTCATCATCTGCTTCTCCATCGGTGCCGTCTTTGCTGTTATTTCGGAAGTGTGCGGCCTGAGCATCTACTGGCAGATATTCATCTTTGCCATCTTCTCGCTACTGAGCGTCTTGTTCGTCAGACCAGTAGCACTGCGTTACCTACACAAAAACGACCCGAACAAACCAAGCAATGCCGACGCGCTGCTGGGACGTACGGGCAAGGTAACAGAGCCCATCAGTGCCGGTCAGTCTGGCTACGTGCAGATAGACGGTGACATGTGGAAAGCCGTCAGCCAGCAGAGCATTGCCGTAGGTGAGACCGTTCGCGTCATCGGCAGAGAGAGCACCATCATCACCGTGGAAATGCTCTAAGACTCGAAGCCTCGAAATATCGAAACATCGAAATACCGTAAATTGAAACATCGAAATAAACAATTAATAACAAAACATTATGGACAACATTATGACTTATGTATTGATTGCCATCGTAGTATTAGTGATTCTCTTCGCCAAGATGGCACTGGTGATTATCCCGCAGTCGGAAACCAAGATTATTGAGCGTCTGGGCCGCTATTATGCCACGCTGAATCCAGGCATCAATATTATTATCCCGTTCATTGACCGCGCCAAGGAGATTGTGGTGCTTACCCGTGGACGCTATGCCTACTCCAACAGCATCGACCTCCGTGAGCAGGTCTATGATTTCCCGTCGCAGAACGTGATTACAAAGGACAACATCCAGATGGAGATCAACGCCCTACTCTACTTCCAGATTGTTGACCCGTTCAAGGCTGTCTATGAAATCTCTAACCTGCCCAACGCCATCGAGAAACTGACGCAAACAACCCTGCGTAACATCATTGGTGAACTGGAACTGGACGAGACGCTGACCTCGCGCGACACCATTAACACCAAGCTACGTGCTGTACTGGACGATGCCACCGACAAGTGGGGTGTCAAGGTGAACCGCGTAGAGCTACAGGACATCATTCCGCCCGCAACGGTGCTGAACGCCATGGAGAAGCAGATGCAGGCAGAACGTAACAAGCGTGCACAGATTCTGACCTCAGAGGGTGAGAAAGCAGCAGAGATCCTGGCTTCTGAAGGTGAGAAAACGGCCATGGTGAACCGTGCTGAAGCTGCCAAACAGCAGGCTATTCTGCACGCTGAAGGTGAGGCACAAGCCCGTATCCGCAAGGCAGAGGCAGAGGCCAAGGCCATCGAACTGATTACTGAGGCTGTAGGTAAGAGCACTAATCCTGCCAACTACCTCTTGGCGCAGAAGTATATCCAGATGATGCAGGAGCTGGCACAGGGCGACAAGACCAAGACCGTATATCTGCCTTACGAGGCTACCAACCTGTTAGGTTCAATAGGTGGCATCAAGGACCTGTTCAAGAGTGAGTAATCATCATGCATCGATATATCGAAACTTCGAAGCATCGAAACAAAAAAAAGAGGCTCAGGCCTCTTTTTTTTCAATATATACTTTTAATCCTTTTTCAATGGAATAGTAAAGCTGAAGGTAGAGCCTTCCCCTTCGACAGACTCAACCATCGCATCGCCACCATTCTTGCGGGCAAAATCCTGACAGAGTTGCAAGCCCAGACCTGAGCCTTCCTCACCACCAGTACCGTAAGTCGTCTCACCTTTCTTAAAGATGCTGTCGACACGCTCAGAAGCAATACCCACGCCGTGGTCACGCACAGAGATACGTGCGAAGTCACCTTCATGTTTGTAGAACACCTCAACAGACTTGCCTTCTGGTGTGAATTTAATGGCATTTGACAAGAAGTTACGCAGAATGGTCTTAATCATGTCATTGTCACCATGTACCGTCAATTTCTCCTCAGCAGGAATATACTTCAGGTCTATCTTCTTCATCTCCGCAATCATTCTGAAGATGTCAACAGCTCCTGGTACGATATCGTCCAAATCAATATCCTGATAGACCACATTCAGTCGGCCCGTCTGACTCTTCGTCCACTTCAGCAGGTTGTCCAACAGGTCGTGGGTCTCTTCAGACTCACGATTAGCCTTGTCGAGCAGATTGAAGATCTCCTCACCCACTACATCAGCAGACACAACATTGACTGCCAAGTTCAGCACCATGCGGATACTGGCCATGGGTGAACGCAAGTCGTGGGCAATAACGGAATACATCTTGTCACGATTAGAGATGGTGCGCTTCAGTTCCTCATTCTGCTGCACGATGATGCGCTTGGCAGCAACGAGTTGTATCTGGTGCATCACACGGATAACAAGTTCTTCTTTATTGAAAGGCTTTGTCAAAAAGTCATTAGCACCCACCTGGAAACCTTTCACCAGATCGCTAGGATTGTTAAGGGCCGTCAGGAAGATAATGGGAATATCCTGTGTTTCGGGGTCTTTCTTCAGAATAACTGCTGTATCAAAACCGCTGATGTCAGGCATCATAACGTCAAGTAGAATGAGATCGGGCTTCTCCTTCTTGCACTGCTCTATGCACATATTTCCATTGGATGCCGTGCATACCTGAAACTTCTCATTAGTCAAGAGAATTTTCAGTAACAGCACATTGCTGACCACATCGTCAACGATTAAGATTTTATAGTCGCTACGATTGATTTGAGACTCAAAGGTTTCATTCAGCTCCATTCGCCTATAGACGTTTATGATGTTTTAAGTTGTATTCAATATGCAAAAGTAGCAAATATTTAGCATTTCGCCAAATATTTGCCCACTTTTTTTATTCTACAGTCACCGACTTAGCCAAATTTCGGGGCTGATCGACGTTCTTACCCTTGCACACAGCCACGTGATAAGCCAACAATTGGAGCGGAATGGTGGCCACCAGCGGCTCCAGACATTCAAGCACGTCAGGCAACTCAATAACCTCGTCAGCAATCTTTGCGATAGTGTCGTCGCCCTTGGTGACAAGAGCTATTACCCTACCTTGACGAGCCTTGATTTCCTGAATGTTAGAGAGTACCTTCTCGTACATGGCATTATGTGTAGCAATCACTACTACAGGCATGTCGGAATCGATGAGGGCGATAGGTCCATGCTTCATTTCTGCTGCAGGATAACCCTCGGCATGAATATAAGAAATCTCTTTCAACTTCAGGGCGCCCTCCAAAGCGACAGGATAGCTGAAGCCACGACCCAGATACAGGAAATTATGGGCGTAGGTGAAGGTTCGAGCCAGATCGCTCACCTTGTCGTTGGTTTTGAGGACCTCACGAATCTTGTCGGGGATTTCACCTAACCCTTTAACTATCTTCAGATATTCATCACGATTGATAGTTCCTTTGGCCTCACCCATAGCCAATGCTATCATGGTGAGCACGGTAACCTGACCGGTGAATGCTTTCGTTGAGGCAACACCAATCTCAGGACCTACGTGGATATACGTTCCTGTATCGGTGGCACGGGGAATACTGGAACCGATGGCGTTGCAGACACCATAGATAAAGGCGCCCTTTTCCTTAGCTAACTGAATGGCAGCCAGCGTATCTGCCGTCTCACCACTCTGTGAGATAGCTATCACTACATCGCCTTTGCCTACCACAGGATTGCGGTAACGGAACTCAGAGGCGTACTCTACCTCACACGGAATGCGACAATAGGTTTCTATCAGCTGCTTACCAATGAGTCCGGCATGCCACGAGGTACCGCATGCTACGATAACAACACGTTTAGCCTCAAGCATCTGGCGACGATAGTCGATAAGAGCCGACAGCGTGACATGATTGCCTTCTACATTGACACGTCCACGCATACAGTTGGTGAGACACTCCGGCTGTTCGAAGATTTCCTTCAACATGAAGTGAGGATAGCCACCTTTTTCTATCTGGCCAAGGTCGATATCTACGGTTTTGACAGCCAACTCTTGCTCTTCGCCTAAGATGCTGATGACCTTCAATTCCTCACCCAAGCGGATAACAGCGATGTTGCCATCTTCCAGATAGACGACCTTGTCGGTATACTCAATGATAGGACTGGCATCAGAACCCAGGAAAAACTCATTGTCGCCAATACCTACCACCAGTGGACTCTGCTTACGGGCAGCAATAATCTGACTGGGATCGCGCTTGTCGACAATAGCGATGGCATAGGCTCCGATAACCTGATAAAGAGCAACCTGAACAGCCTCCAACAGGGAAAGCTGCTTTTTCTCCATGATATACTCAACCAACTGTACCAGCACCTCGGTATCGGTATCGCTCTGGAAGGCCACGCCTTTCTCTATCAGCTTCTGCTTAATATCAGCATAGTTTTCGATAATACCATTATGGATAATAGCCAGATTGTGCGACTGCGAATAGTGAGGGTGTGCATTGCGCGACGAGGGTTCGCCATGGGTAGCCCAACGGGTATGGGCAATACCCACACTACCACTGACATTCTTGTCGCTGCAGTATTCTGTCAAGTTATCAACCTTACCTTTTGTCTTATACACATTGAGATTGCCGTCACTGTTAATCAGCGCTACACCGGCAGAGTCATAACCTCGGTATTCCAGTCTTCTGAGACCTTTAATCAGCACAGGATAAGCCTCCTTATGGCCGATATATCCAACTATTCCACACATATTAGTTTCTGTATTTGTATTCTTTTCGCGTGCAAAGGTAAAAAAAAATCGGCTATCCCAAGCAGGATAGCCGAACTTTTTTTATTAGTAGAACTTAAAATACCTACGAGCGTTGTTGTAGGAGATGTCCTCGACCATCTTTCCAAGTAGTTCGCGATCGTCAGGCAGCAGGCCTTTCTCCACGTCGTTACCCAGCATATTACAGAGGATACGACGGAAGTATTCATGACGTGGATAGCTCAGGAACGAACGGCTGTCGGTCAGCATACCGACAAAGCGAGACAGCAGTCCTAGCACACTGAGGGCATTCATCTGGCGCTCCATACCATCCTTCTGGTCGTTGAACCACCAGCCTGAACCAAACTGTATCTTGCCAGGCTCACCACCTTGGAAGTTGCCAAGCATGGTAGCGATAACCTCATTAGCACAGGGATTCAATGTATATAATATGGTACGCGTGAGCTTATCCTCCATATTCAGTTTGTTCAGGAACTTCGACATAGCTTTGGCAGTATTAAACTCACCAATAGAGTCGAAACCGGTGTCAGGACCCAGCTGATTGAACATCTTGGTATTGTTGTTACGGATGGCACCATAGTGGAACTGCTGAGTCCAGTCGGCATCGGCATCCATCTCAGCCATCACAGTCAGGAAGCAGTGCTTGTACTGACGGGTCTCCAGCACAGAGAGCTGCTGGCCACGCATAGCCTTTTCAAAGATGGTCTCAATCTGTGAGTCGGTATACTCCTCGTCATAAAACTCCTCAATACCATGGTCGCTCAACTTACAACCGTTGGCAGCAAAGAAGTCATGACGTTTCTTCAAGGCGTCAACCATATCGGCAAACTTGGTGATAGTAACACCGCTGACCTGCTCCAGCTGGCGAACATAGTCGGCAAACTCTGGAGCCTCAATATTCATTGCCTTGTCAGGACGCCAAGCAGGAATCATCATAGGATCGTCCTGGGCCTTATGCTTGGCATATTCAATGTGGTTGTGCAGGTCGTCAACGGGATCGTCAGTGGTGCAGACGCACTCTACATGGTAGTGCTTCATCAAACCACGGGCAGAGAACTCAGGCTGCTGCAACTTCTCGTTACACTCATCGAAAATCTCACGAGCGGTCTTGGGCGACAGCAGTTTCTCAATACCGAAAGCGGTCTTCAGCTCCAAGTGTGTCCAGTGGTACAATGGGTTGCGCAGGGTATAGGGAACGGTCTCGGCCCACTTCTCAAACTTCTCCCAGTCAGAGGTATCCTTACCAGTGCAATACTTCTCGTCAACACCATTGGTACGCATGGCACGCCACTTGTAGTGGTCGCCACCCAGCCACAGCTCGGTGATGCTCTTGAAACGGTGGTCGTTGGCCACCATCTCTGGAATCAGGTGACAGTGATAGTCGATGATGGGCATCTTAGCCGCATGGTTGTGGAACAGGTCCTGTGCTACCTCGTTGTCGAGCACGAAGTTCTTGTCATTGAATTGCTTCATAGTCATTATGATTGTTTGTTGTTTTAGTGATACTCGTAATTGTTGTGCAAAATTAGCAAATATTTTTCACTTTAGAGACGACTTCAGACATTTTTTACAGAAAATCTACGTAAACGTTTCCTTATATCACTTTTTCTTCTTATCTTTGCCACATGCAAACACGCGTATTACTTATCTACACAGGTGGAACAATCGGTATGAACCGCAATCCACAGACGGGTGCACTGGAGCCGTTCGACTTCGAGCACCTGCTGCAAAATGTTCCTGAACTGAAACAGTTTGACACGGAGATAGCAACCTACCAATTCTCACCACCTATCGACTCGAGCGACATGTCACCAAGGATGTGGACAGACCTCAGTCACGTCATCGCCGACCACTACAACGACTACGATGGTTTTGTGGTATTGCATGGTACGGACACGATGGCTTATACAGCCTCTGCCCTCTCCTACATGTTGGAGAACCTGACAAAGCCCGTCATTTTTACGGGTTCACAGTTGCCCATCGGTCAGTTGCGCACGGACGGTAAGGAGAACCTCATCACCTCTATTGAGATTGCAGCAGCCAAGGATACCAACGGCCATGCGATGGTACCGGAGGTTGGCATCTATTTCAACGGTCACCTGCTGCGTGGCAACCGTACCACGAAGCAGTCGGCAGAGGAGTTCAACGCTTTCGAGTCGTTCAACTATCCGCACCTGGTGGATGCCGGCGTCAATATCGTCTATCATCGCAACCGCATGTTGCAGCCCGACTGGGAGAAGCCCATGGTTCCCCACTTCCGGTTAGATAACAACGTCATCATCTTCTCGTTGTTTCCTGGCATCCGCGAAGACCTGATTCGTCACATTATCCATACGCCCAATCTCAAGGCAATCGTCATGCGCACCTTCGGCAGTGGCAATGCCCCACAAAGTCCGTGGTTGCTGAACGCACTGAAGGAAGGCACCCGCAACGGTAAAGTGATTGTCAACATCAGCCAGTGCCTGCAAGGCTGTGTAGAGATGAGCCGATACGATACGGGCTATCACTTGCAGGAGGCAGGTGTGGTCAGTGGCTACGACTCCACGGTGGAGAGTGCTGTCACCAAACTGATGTTCCTCCAGTCACACTACGACGACCCAGAAAAAGTGCGGATGCTCATGAATCAGAGCATCCGCGGCGAAATATCACTATAGAGTTGTCAGCGGTTTACCCGCTGACACTTATTTCATATTTTCTTTCAAAAAGTTCACGCACTGTCGGAACAGATGGTTACGGGTGTTACCACCATAGATGCTGTGGTTACGGTCGGCATAGATCTGCTGGCGGAAGTCCTTGTCAGCCTGTATCAGTGCCTCGCAATACTCAGCGGTGTTACGGTAGTGCACATTGTCGTCAGCCAGACCATGGACAATCATCAATGCTCCCTGCAGGCTGTTCACACGGGTCAATGGATTGTCGTCATAGCCTGAAGGATTCTCCTGAGGAGTACGCATGTAGCGCTCAGTATAGATGGTGTCATAGTAGCGCCAGGTGGTTGGTGGTGCAATGGCAATACCGGCACAGAAGACACCACGACCCTCGGACATCGACATCAGCGTATTGAAACCGCCGAAACTCCAGCCCCAGATGGCAATGTGTTTTTTATCAACATACGACTGCTGACCCAGCCACAGGGCGGCTTCTACCTGGTCAGCAGCCTCCAACTGCCCTAACTTCAGATAGGTGCATTTCTCAAAGTCCGCTCCACGGCCACCTGTGCCACGATTGTCGATGCACACGCAGATAAAACCCTGCTGACAGAGATATTGCTCCAAGGCTGCACCCTGACCAGCCATACCAACATTCCAAGTGTTCTTGACCGACTGACTGCCAGGGCCACCATATTGGTACATCACCACGGGGTATTGTTTCTGGGGGGTGAAGTCGGCAGGCTTCACCATCCAGCCATTCAGCGTTACACCTTCCGAGGTGGTCAGGGTAAACAGCTCACGCGTTCCCAACTGATAGTTCTTCAGCTGGTCTGACAGTGTCTTGTTGTCAACGAGGGTCTCCACTTTCTTACCTTTGTTGGTATGGATGGCGCAAACAGACGGGGTATTGATATCACTCCAAGTATTAATAAAATACTGGTAGTTCTTGCTGAACACGGCACTGTTCCAGCCGGCTGTCTTAGTCAGGCACTCGCGTTTGCCGTTCTCATAGGCCACCCATACGCGCTGGTCTGTTGCACCGTTCTCATGAGATGCATAATAGACTGCACCCGTCTTTTCATCATAGCCATAGACGTCACTGACCTCATAGTTTCCCTGCTCCACCTGACGAAGTAGCTGACCATTGAAGTTATAGAGGTAGAGGTGCATATTGCCATCGCGGTCGCTGGGCAACAAGATGTGGCGGCTGCTAATGATTGCTTTGCCATAGGTTTCTTCACGGACATATTTGTTGACCTTGTCTTCTACAGCCAACTTGCTGACGGTAGTCAGCGGATTGGCCATATAGATACGCAGACAGTCCTGGTGGCGGTTCAGTGTGAAGACGGCCACCTTCGAAGAGTCGGCAGTGGCTACCAGACGAGAGACATAGCCATCCTTCTCGATCGGCACCTGCAACTGGCGGGTCTGGCGACTGGGCACATCGTAGCTCCAGACAGAAACGGTCGAGTTCTGCTCGCCGGCAACAGGATACTTATAACTATAGCCACCTTTGGTCATAGGAATGAAACACTCGTTGACGGCACTCTCATCATAGCGCACCCAGACAATCTGACGACTGTCAGCACTGAATACCATGGCACGGTTCTGGGAGAACTCTTCCTCGTTGACCCAGTCAGGGATACCATTAATCACCTGGTTCTTCTTGCCATCCTTGGTAACCTGCATCTCGGCATTGTCGTACAACAGCTTGACAATGAAGATGTTGCCATCTCTCACAAAGGCTATCTGCACACCATCAGGCGAGAACAGCGGGGTCTGCTGAGGGCCATTCTTTGATAACGGTACGATGCGGTTGTTACGAATGGTATAAATGTAGTAATTAGCCGTAAACGAGTGACGATAGATACGCTGTGTCTTGGTCTGAATCAAGATGCGCTTACCGTCGGGACTCATAATGTAGCCATCAATATTGTCGAGCTTGTCACCCTTGACAGTTGCCACATCAAACAGCGTAGCCACCTCCTTGCCAGTCTTGAACGAATACTGCACAATGCGACGACCGTCATTGCTGAGCTGGGCGTATGTCTCACCGTCGTTCAGCGGCTGTACGTCACTCACTGTTTCACCACGGAACATACCGCGGGTAATCTCTTTCAACTCCAGTTTCTTAGCGTCCACAGCCACTACCACCAGCAGTGTCAACGCCATGAATAATACTTTCTTCATACCTTATTATTATAATAATAGCGCAAAGTTACGAAGAATTGAGTGAATCACAAAAAGAATATACATTTTTTATACTTTAATGCATAAATAGTGGGCGCCACCTCTCTGTAGCGCCCACAACTTAATTACTAGTATAGCATTGGGACTCCTAATTACTTTACCACGACCTTACGCCCGCTCTGTATCAAAATTCCCTTCTGTGGAGCACTGACACGCTGGCCCGTAAGGTTATAGACAGGAGCCGAGCTATCGAACATGGCTGATGGAACAGCACTGATAGTCTGGATACCTGTTTCGGTCGGTTTCCAACCGATACCATAGATGAGAGTCTGGCTCTTCTCAGACTGAGTCTCCTCAGGAGCTCTGTTGGCAGCAACTCTCTTCATATTCTTCAGGCCAGCACCCTTCTTCAGCATCTTGGCAGTAGCATAGGCACGAGCATAGGCACGAGCAGTAGCGACATCATCTGCGAGCTCTTCCACGGAATAGATGTAGATGTGGGTTGCAACCTCAGTAGCGTACGGAACCTCTAACTCATCCCTGGTGACCTGCTTGAAGGCGCTGGCAGCCTGATTGCCAACCTTTACGGCCAGCATGCGGTTACCGGTAGTTTTGAAAGTAACGGTGACAATACCACTACCTGCAGGAACCTCAAAGAGGATACCATTGAAGTTGTTCATCACGGCGTCAGTAGAGGCCTGAGTAGACTCAACGAAATCTATCTTCGACTCATCGGCAATGGTAGAGTTGAGGACGATGGCCTGTTCCTCAGCATCATAGACATCGTTGGTCTCAGCATCGTCGTTATTGGTGCTCAACGTGATAAAGAAATTGTCAACGACAGCTGCAGACAGGTCAGTCTCCTCAGTGATTTCGGTAGAACCAGCAAAGCTGGTGGTAGTCTCCTCCTTCATGGGCTCAGCATCCTCAACAACGACGGGCTTCTCCTCGACAATGTTCTGGAAGCGGCCCCACTCGGCATCGGCCTGGTACTTCTCCTTGGTACCGGCGGGCACGTAGAGAGTGGCTTTCTTATAGGTCTCATCAGACTCTTCCCAATAGTCATTCTGCTTCATGAAAGCATTCTGCTCGAGTACGCCGGCAGGTTCCTCGATGCTGGAGACTATCTTGCTGAACGTAGCTCCTCGCTGCATGAAAGCATCAGCAAAGGCATAGCTCTCAATCTTTTTAATGCTTGCAGGCAGCGTCAACGTTTTCATGCAAGGATCGGAATAGCTGTTAGCTGCAATGACCTCCAAGGTGCTGGGCAACTTGGAGATGGCCTTGGCCATATACAGGGTATTGGTAGCCGTAAGGATAACAGCATTGCAGTCCTCACGCGAATCGTAGATGGGATTGCCCTCAGCAACACTGATGTGACGCAGTGAAGAAGAACCGTCGCCATCCATTTGCTGGTGGCCAGTGGAAAGGAAGCCTTCGCCTATTTCTACCAACGTACTGGGAATGACCAGTTCTTCTACAGGACAGCCTGTGAACACCATTGGATCCAGTTTGACAAGGCCCTCGGGCAAATTAGCCTTCTTCAGTCTCGGACAACTTGAGATACCGGCATAGGCGATGGCACGCAGACCCGTAGGAAGTTCTAGTTCTTCCAATTCGAACATAAAGAATATCGACTGGTCACTGATGGAATCGAGACGGGAACCCTCGGCAAACGACAGTTTGGTGATATGTGTATTGCGGAAAATAGCCGACTCCAGCACCTTCACATTGGCTGGAACAACGAACTCATCCTCCAAACCCGACTCGGCAAAGCAGTTCTGTCCCAGATAGGCTACGCTGTTGGGCAGATCGAGGTGTTTCAGATTCCCACAGCTGCTGAAGGCTTGAACAGCGATGGTATCAATGGTCTCAGGGAGAATAACTTCTGACAAATAGGGATCGCCCTCAAGAGCATATTCACGCAATCCGCGCACAGTATAGGTTGCTCCGGTCGCCGGATTCTGCACACGTGCCGGAACCACGATACGGTCTTGGTAATAGGGACCGCTGGTAATCCATCCACTATAGTAACCGCCAGAAATCTCCATGGGCACAGCGGTGAGCAATACCTGACCAGTCTCATAGCCCTCCTCATTCTTCAGTATTTCATAATACAGAGTGACTCCCTCGCTAACAGCACTGAAACTACACCAGCTGACGTTGGTATTCACCTTGAAATGATACTGCTCCTCAGGGGTCATCTCATAGACAGCGAACTGACTCCATACGGGATGAGCCTTGTAGGCTGCCAGACACTTCATGGGAACTGCCAACTGCACCTTTGAGACATCCACGCCATTGAAGACATTGGCATTGACTTCTACGGGTTTCTCGGCATCCACACGAATCTTCTGAAGACCCGTGCAATTGGCAAACATACAGTTGGGGAGCTTTGTAACGAACGTTCCGATATTGACGTTTGCTAGGTTCGTTGCCGCCTCGAAGATGTTGACATCCTTGCCCTCCGGCGTCGTGATGTCACGGTTCAGATTCAGCTCCTTAAGGAACGACAGGCCTGACAAGCTGTTAAGCTTCATCTGGCCATCCTCCGATACGGAAGTGGTCAAAGATTTCGTCGTGGCTTCTATTGTCAGTTTTTCAACGCCCGTACGACTAAACAGGTTGTTACCCAACGAATCGACACCTGTATCAATTATCAGATAAGTCAAATTGGAGGCGTACCAGAATGTATGGTCGCCAATCTTTTTAAGTTGATAGTACTTAGTACCTTGCCCCATCGGATGTTCGGGGTCGCTCTCGTTGTAATAACAGCCGTGATTGGTGCGGAACGTTCCTGAGTAATAGGTTCCATCGGGAGTTTCTCCGTCGTCTGCCAGCTTATAGGTCAGTGTAGCGGTACTTGTGGCATCATCTATAAGATACCATGCATTGTCATACTCCACTCGCTTCTGCGACTATGCTGTGGTAGTCAGCAGCATCGCGATTAGTGACACAACGTAACGTAAGTAATACTTTTTCATCATAATTCTAATTTTAGGTTACACAAATAATATTTTTGCAAAGTTAGTTACATTTTCAGTATTTGATAATGCAAAAATGCAAATTGTTGTCGCAAAATTGCAAAATATTACTCCACAAATTGCAATTATCTGGAAAACACTTGTTTATTAGAAGGCTATTACGTAACTTTGCAAGTAATATGATTTACGAAATATTCACTTCTCTGCCGCTGATGGTCTGTGTGGTGATGGTTATCCAGCTAACCCTCACCTACAGAAAACGTATGGATAAGGCTATACGCTGGTTGCTACGATGGGCTATAGCTACACTGCTATTATATAGCTGCCACTTCATTTTCTTCAACCATCATATCGACCTATTGCCATTCAGCGACACCATCTATGTGGTACAGAACCTGACGGTATATCCCCTATTCCTATTATATATAAGTGAAATTACCGACCGCATACCACTGTCGCAACAGAAGAGTTTTCTCTGGTTAGTATTCACTCCACCGATAATGGCTGGTATTGTTGTAGGTTGCCTATATGGTGTCATGGACGCAGGAGAGACCAAGGCATTCATCACAAACTACCTCTACCACGGCCACGAAACGTCACTTAGCGGACTACCACTCGTTCAGGGTTGGGTACACATCATCTGTCACATCATCTTTGCCATACAAGTCATCATTGTTATTGTCAGGGGATTCCGTCGCATCCGCCGATTCAACAAGACTGTACAACAGTTATATGCCGATACAGAGAATAGGGAAATTCAGTCTATTCCCACTATTCTTATTTTGTTCATTGCTACTTCACTGGTCTCCACCATTGTTAACGTAATAGGACGACAGATGTTTGTCGACAACATCATCATAGCATTACCTTCAGTGGTCTTCTCAGCGCTTATTTTCGCCTTATCATGGGTAGGTATGCAGCAGAACTTCTCCATGCGAGACATCCCCGAAGAGCAGGAGAAAGAGACCGAAGATACAGAGCAAATAGCTGACACCCCCAGTAGCACCAGCATTCTCATTTATGAGAGACTGGAGACCATGATGAATGAACAACAGGCTTTCCTCCAAAAGGACTTGCTACTCAATGATGTTGCTAAACAGTTAGGAACAAACCGCACCTATCTGCTGCAGGCACTTAGCAGTTGTGCACACATGACCTTCAAAGAATACATCAACCATAAACGTATCGCATATGCTGAACAGCTAATGGAAGAGAACCCGCTCACTCCCAAGACAGAGATTGCAGCACGCTCTGGCTACAACAGCATGTCGTCCTTCTACCGTAATCTCGGTCTCTACCATTCCTGACACATCCTCTTATAAAAAGTTAAGCCCACTTTTTTAAAGTGAGCTCAACTATATTGTATTTAATTCTCCTATTTGGTCACTAAACGGCCATTGACGATATAGAGTCCCTTAGGAGCATTTTCGAATTGTTGAGGAGTCAGCCGCATGCCACCAATAGTGTAGATGCGCTGCTTGGCGGGTGCTGATGCATTGCTCAGCGTCTGGATGCCTGATGGGTCTTCAGCAGGAATCTCCACGTTATAGCCGTAAAGTACGCCATAACGTCTGTTGTCACCCAATTCAATGAATTGACCCTGAGTCTTATAGACAACGACAAACCAGTATGTACCATCAGATGCCAGTGGCATGTCACAGTAGACTACCGTAGACTGACCAGAGGCCAAAGTGACCGGTATGAGTTTTGCCAACTGAACATAGTAGTAACCACTACCGTCATCACTCTTCTTGAGGCTGTAGACCTTGATATCGTTGTCGTAAGTATTACCGCCCGTATTCTTCACGGTGAAACGTAGTGATGCCTGATTGTCATATATTTCCTTTCCACTGGCATTGGTCACCGCACCATTACTGAAGGCAAGTGTGTACGACTTGGCAGCAGCGATAGAAACAGTCTTCGAAGCTACCACATTGAATTTCTCTTCTCGCTTCTGGGTAGTTTCGTTATACGGATAGGTCATATACCCTAGTTCAATCTTCTTGGTGCCAGCCTCTGTGGGCGAGAAGCTGATGTCTACAATACCACTCTCCTGACTGTCAAGATCCAGATAGCGGCCACCGACATCCTCACCGTCAACTCTCAGATAGAACTGTTTGTTGAAGTATGTACCATCGTTGGTAATCTGTGTCGATGTCTGCACATTGCCGCCCACCTCCAGATTGCCGCTGACCGTCATAATGCCACTCATCGCCGTCGTGGGATTCTTCAGCGTCATGACGTTGCCCTTGATGGTTGCCTCCAGGTAATAGTAGTCGCTGTTCATATTCTTCAACCATTCGGTAGTACCGCTCTTACGACTAATCATCATAATCTTATAGGTGCCAGACCATGACGAAGGAAAATACAAAGTGATGTTGGCATCTCTGTATCCATAATTTGGATTATGGGTTCTCTCAGAGTAAATTGGTATGTCGCCACATGATGCCCCTCGCTCATCATAGACTCCCGCGCCCCAATCAAAAGTGTTGGTTTCGCCAGTGAAATTATAGCAAGAGACCTTGAAAGTGAACGTGAACCGGTTGTTGGCAGCAGGGATGGTAGTGGTCTCCGCATAGATGTTCTGAGTAGTCATAACCACTGTCTTCTGGGGTACTACACCCGTATTGCGCTGGGCACCTATGACAGCACCCTGATTCAGGCTATAACCGTCAGAAGTAGAACTGGCTCCAGTCCCAGAATTATTGCCCGGGTCGAGTATTGACAGCACAAAGTAGTCGTCGCTCGAACCGTTCCATCCCCAATTGACGTGGTAGAGACCATCGCCGTCATAGCCGTCAACGATGAAGGCATGGCCGCCACCTATCGACGAGCCAAAATAGTACACAGGGCGCTTCTGGGCCAGCTCCTCATAAACCATGTCTTCCCAGTCGGCGGCTCTGTAGTCGTCGCGATAGACTGCCTCTGTGGCAGCATCGTAGTCGAAATATGTCTGGAGCGCATCCGCCACATAGGAAGAATAGGCACCACTATTATAACTGGTATAGTCCATCTCCACACTGGCACCACATAGCCGCATCAGCAGGGCTACGGCCTCTCTCTGAGTGTCAGTCTCTCCACCAGTATAGGTCTTCTGCATGTCATTCCAGGGAATTGTCGTCACACCGATCTCGTCTATATCCATCGAGTTCGTTTCGGTCGTATAGGCAGGGATAGGCATCGTGGTCTGCGCGGGGTACTGATGGTAATACATCAGCTGCGCCATGGCTGTAGCCACACAGCCTGTCACACTCCTTCTATCGCCATCCATCGGGCAGAACAGGTTGTATGGATCGTCCTGTCCCCAATGGGTCTGAATCAGTGGTCTGATGACATTCTGTGAACGTCGCGTAGCCTTTGTGGCCACTGGTGTCTCAGGATGTGCGTTCAACCATTCTATCTGGTCGACATAGCCCTGCAGCCATGCCTTCATATTCTCAGGCATGTTGTCGACATCAAACGAACCATTTTCGCCATAGCCTAGGATAGGCACTGTACGGTCGTCACCACTCACCACCACAAAGCCCTTATCCTGTTCCACATTGAACACGTAATAAGCTGTGGGGGCACCTGCTCTGCGCGATGTCGTCCTATGCTGAACCATGTTCAGCCGTGCTGAGGACTGCGATTTTGTAGTCAGACGATGACTATTCAAAAACTGCTGGGCAACCTGCTCCGCCTGTTCCGGTGTTACGTTGCCAGCCATCAGCAGGCTACTCACGACAATGCTAACAATTAGTAGTAAATATCTTTTCATACGTTATTGATTTAGACTCTGTTGCAAATTTACACATTTTTTTTTAATCCACCAAACGAATTTGGTCTTATCTGAGAAAAAAACTGTTTATTAAAAGAAAAGCAAAACACTACTATAAAGAAAAATGCTTTCACCTTCACAGTCAATCCTGAAAGTCCCTGTAAATAAAGGTTCGCGGGCGTTCCTTGCATGCGCGAAGCGTTGCGGACGTTTCACATTGCTTTCACAAAATCGGTGAAACGTATGTGAAACCTCTGTTGGCGCAGAAGCGCTGAGAAGCCCTGTACACAGGCTGCTGTGAAACGTGAAAGCATTTTTCGAAAATCCTCACGCGCGACGCAGGCGGGCGCACACGAGCGCGAGACAGCCCAACACGCCTCCGTATCAGCCTGTCTCATCTCCGTATCAGCTCATCCCATCGCTGTATTAGCTTGTCCCAGCAACGGGATAGCTGTTCCCGCGCGCGGGAACAGCTAATACACGAAAAAGTGGTACCACTTTCTGAAAAGCCGTACCACTTTTCGAAAACTCCTACCACTTTTCCACCGCTACAGCTGTCTCGTCACTGGGATAGCCTGTCTCGTTACTGGCTACAGCTATCTCGCGTTCGTATCAGCTGTATTTTGTACTACCCAGGTCAATCAGAGGGACCTTTGATTGCGCTAAACACCAGCGTCTCCTCATCTATGGCAATGATATCTATGTCACGGTGACCCGACTTCCAGTCACGTGCCACTATGGTATAGTCCATGCGCTGAAGATAGTCTGCAGCACAGTCCTCACCCCATTTGCCTAATTCATTATGAGTTGCCATATTCTGATAACATACTAATTAGAGTGCGAAATTACTAATTAGTGAGCAAAAAGCAAAAGATTTTTATGTTTTTTTAAATCCCTGCATATCACCATTTGTCTTTGGTCTGTATATCGTCAGCCCAACGATGATCCTTGGGGAAGGGCTGACCATTCCATGCTTTGACCTGTGTCCAGGGCTGTGGCGCATCCGTCCAGAAAGGATGATCAGCAGGCAGACCTAAGGGCATGAAGGCAAGGCTGGTCATATAGAGTGAGCCATTGTTGGTATACCAGTCAGCCGTCTCGGGCTGTGAGCCACAGAAGCCAATGGTAAGGTAGCCTGCATCATTGAAGTTCTGCTGGTGGTCGAACATGCGGTGCATGACCTGTGTCAATGCAGCACGTACCTGTCCGTTGCTGAGGTCGGAGGGCAGCTTCTGATACCAAGCCATCAGCGCCAAGGGCTGCATGGCAGCCATACGGTAAGGTGTAGAACGTCCGATAACGGGGAACGTACCTTCTGGAGAGATGAAACGCTCAAGGATGATGGCAAACTTCTGGGCGCGCTTCAGGGCACGGTCGTAGTATTTCCTGTAGTCGAGACGGGAATTATATCTGGAATCGACCATCGCCTGCAGAGTTTCCAGATACATGGCATGGAACACATAGCTGCTGTAATAGTCAAAGGCAAAGACGGGACCGTCGGCATACCAACCGTCACCCATATACCACTCTTCAACCTTACGGCAGGCGGTGTTTACACGGAACTCGTCAAAAGGAGCTTTGGCTTTAGCCAACAGACTCTCGATTGTCGACGAGAAAAGGAACCAGTTGGTATAGGGCGGATCTATCTTGCGCATGCCCTGGAACTCCTTGATATAGCGTTGTTTGGTAACATCGTCAAGTGGTACCCACAGCACATCCCAAGCACGGAGGAACGACTCGGCAATATAGGCGGCATCGACAAGATTCTGGCCTGCCCTACCCCAACAGAGATAGTCTGGGGAATTGGGGTCAACAGAGTTCTTATAGGATGCCAATGCCCATTGGCGGAGCTGGCGGCGCTGCTGCCCCTCAGCGGTGTCATCATCAGGCAGTGTGAGCCACGGGGCAATGCCAGCCATCAGACGTCCGAAGGTCTCCATATAGACCACACTACGGTCGCGGTTGTCGAACGAGGGCGAGAACTCGGTCTTCATATTCTTCTGTAACTCGCCTTTCGCCATATTCTCCAGCACAGGCTGAGCCATCTTGTAGGCCAGTGCGCACCAGTATTCGCGGTCTGACTGTTGGACTTGTTTCTTTTTGGCTGCCTGAAGGGGCAGAAGCAGCATGACGGCTGCTGTCATCATGATGAATCTTTTCATTGAATAGTGTATTTGATAGGTGTACGTGCCATAAACTCATCAATGGTCAGTTGCCATTGTGCCTGCGAGCGGATGTCATACCGACTCCATGCAGAACCGAAATAGTAGGTATAGGGAGTTCCCTGATAGTTGTTGACGATACCGATGCCGTGGTTCAACCCGCCCTCCAACAGGCGGGTCTCGTTGACACCTTCAGGAAACAAGACTGCGACATACACCTGAGACTGATGGAGTTTGGGATTGTCGGTTGGGTCGGCATATTGCACATAATTCTTGCCCAACACGAGGTTGTCATTGTCATGCAGTACGACACCAGCAGCTAACGCCATAGGTTTCTTAATACCATCATACCAGACCGTCATACGGTTGAAGTGTGAGCCACGGTCGAGACTGATGATGCGATGTTCGGTGATGCCGTCGGCATTAGGAGCGTAAGTCAGCTCAACAGTAAAGCGCAAGGGACCATTGTCGTGAATCTGATAGGTCTCATAGCAGTAGGGAAACACCAGCTTGCCGTCTTTCAATAAGGCTGGTGCACCGCAGCCCAACGAAGGACCAACGCCGTAGGCATCCATCCCATAGCCATGATCCAAATGGAATGACGTGTTGCGGTCGATAACGTTAAGCGCCACCTTCTGGCCGGCTTTTCTCAGCGAGTCTTCCATCATATTGCCATGATAATCCTTCTGATAGCGGTCTTCCACTACCAATTCCGGAGTGTTTTTAACCCACACATCAGTGCCAAACGAGCGTTCACCCGTCTTTTGAAGTGCAGGACCATAGACGCGATAGATACCGAGGTCGTTCTCCCAGGCCAAATCATCTTTGCGGATGGGGTACACCTTTCCAGTAACGTATGTCTTAGGCGTTGCAGGCTTGCCTTTCGTGATGGTATAGACGGCTTTCCCATGAGGATGCAACGATGTATAAACCAGCAGTTTGCCGTCGTATGTCTTCTGATAAGGCACCTCCTGTCCTGCAGCATTCTCAATGACAATCAGCTCTTCTGTGCTAATGCCTAAATGTTGGCAAACAGCCTGATAGTCAACCTCCACGACCTCTTGGCGTTGCTGATTGCTTTCGTTGCTGAAGGTCAACACCGCATTTTTCGTCTGAAGATATCTATAATACTCACAGGCTGCTAAGAGGAATGCACCGACTCCGAAGTTGGCCTCACTATTAGCATCTACACGCTGTCCGGGAATGGCTCGTTCACCAATGGGTTGCACGTAGCCCACCTTGCCACTGGGCTGCAAGGCGATAGTTGTCAGATAGTACCAGGCCTTTTCGATGGCTGACTCAAACTCCTTTTTGGGCAGATAGCCATTGTTGACACCCCAGAGGAGACCGTAACAGAAGAACGCTGTACCACTGGTCTCATAACCTGGCGCCTGATTGGGATCCATCATCGAGCGAGTCCAATGGCCTTCGGGTTGCTGAAGCTGTTTGACTGCTTGGGCCAGACGTTCATATTTTTCGACAAAGAACGGCTGATGACGGTAGGCCTTCGGCATGTCATGTAACACCTTAGCCAGTCCTGCCAACACCCATCCGTCGCCGCGAGCCCAGAAGTCTTTCTTACCATTGGCAGTTTTATGCTTAGGATAGACATACTTGCCGTCTCGGAAATAAAGTCCCGTCTCGTGGTCAAGCATAATGCTGTCGCTATAGCATATATTCTCGTAAAGCTTATCAAGGTACTTCTCATCACCCGTTAATTGATACATCTTGGTCATTACAGGCATCACCATATACAACGCATCAGCCCACCACCAATAGTCATGGGCCTTAGAATCGGCCTCATAGCCCATCACCTCCTTAGCACGGGCCACTTTCTTTTTGCTTGGTGCAAGATGATAGAGGTCAATGTAAGTCTGGAAACAAATCTGCCAATCACCGAAGAGCACGAAATCCTGTCCTTCGCCATACTGCTTGTATTTCCATTTGGCTGGGTCTGTCTCTGTAGCGCCCTTCCATTTGTTATGCTCTGCCCAGCGTAATGAATAATCGAGAAAACGCTTGACGCTTAATTCGTCACGTTTATCTTCCGACAAAAGTCGGATAACCTCCATATTACCAGTATGATAAGCTGCATTATCCCAAAAGGCTCTGACCTCGGCAGGTTTATTGGTCTGCCAATAGGTATTCACCTTATTAATAATATCCTTTACCTCTTCACGTGTCCACTGTTTAGCTTGCAATGTAACAAATGAGAAAAGGCAGATTATAGTAAGTAGTTTTTTCATTTTCATTGATTTTCCTGCAAAGGTAATCATTTTTAGCCAATTAAACGAGAAAAAACATTATAAAATGAAGAAGCCCTGCTATCGTG